>ENA-OQOA01000083-OQOA01000083.1-human-gut-metagenome-genome-assembly--contig:-NODE-83-length-55126-cov-5.803360_pt1 | contig 55126 bp, 51 predicted proteins | sample MGYA00242633_ERZ504888 | MGnify/ENA primary metagenome ERZ504888 (study PRJEB26092, sample SAMD00036372) | human gut metagenome | host: Homo sapiens | study: EMG produced TPA metagenomics assembly of...
AGGAAGAAGAGGAGAAAGAAATTTCGGAAGATTCAGGAATCGGGGAAGCCAGGAGAATTGCCGGAGGCAGGAGATATGGTTCCGGGGAATCGGAATCAGAGGAAGGATGTGAAGAAACAGATACAAAAGAATCAGAGACAGAAGAGTCAGATTCGGAGAGAACGGATTTTGGAGAAATGGACACAGAAAAACCAGATTATGAAGATACAGGTTCAGAAAAATCCGGAACGGAAAATTTGATGCCAGAAGATCCGGAACCGGAAAAGCCTGATATGGAAGAAACGAAGCAGGAATCTCCGTCAACCGAAAAAGAGTCAGAAAATCAAACCTCGGAAACAAAAGCACCAGAAAAAGAGGAGCCTACCGTAATGCCAGATGCCGGAAAGTCAAACACAGAAAAGCAGGAACAAACGGGGCCCGGGCAATCGTCTCCGGAGAAAGAAGAACTCAAAACAGACGAACAGCTGCCCGTTGCTGCAGCCACGCCCGAGGAGGTGACCCAAGATCCAGATGATATTCCGCTACAAACAGAAGAAAGCAGTCCTCCGCCTGCCGAAACTCCATCTAAGAGTGCCGGGGAGGAGCCATCTCAAATACGGCCGCAGATCATCGCCGATTTCGTATTATCACAGATAGCAGACGAAGATTTCGAAGCGCCGAACCCCCTGATTATCCGCCCGGCCGACACCAGCGTCGAAATAGATCCCGGTTATACCCCGGAAATTCTGCTCGAGGGAGCCGCCGACACGGCTGAAATTCTTTCCTGCATGGTAAATGGCTCCGAAGCCGAATACGAATGGAAAGAAACAAAATCTGTCTGAAAGCCGAGAGCCTTTCCGAAGGCTACAACCGCATCACTGTAAAAGTGCGTGGCGCAGACGGCATTGTACGAACCATGAAACCGTGGGAAGTCAACGTGAAACCAAAAACTTCCACACTTGTCAGCCAAAGAACCAGCCAGAAACCAAAAGGAACCCGCCTCTTGCAGTCCTTAAGGCGCCTCTGGAACCTGATTCGTGCCATTGCCGAAATTCAGAATCAGACCACCCGCTATCTGCGTGCACTCTGCAGAAAATAGCCTGATCCGGTTTTGTTTGTATTTCTAATTTCGATATGCTAGAATAAAAGACATGTCATACGATAAAAAAGTAAAAGAGGAAATAAGAGTATGTCAGATATGATATTATTTGATCTGGACGGAACCCTGACCGATTCCGGTCCTGGAATTACAAGATGCGTACAGTATGCGCTGGCATCCTTTGGCATCGAAGAGCCGGATCTGGAAAAACTGAACTGTTACGTGGGACCGCCGCTTCTGGAATCTTTCATGAATTTTGCAGGCCTTGGCTGCGAAGAAGCACAGCAGGCCATCACAAAATACCGGGAGCGGTACGAGGCAGAGGGCATTTTTGAAAATGAAGTATACGAGGGAATCCCGGAGGTTCTGGCGTATCTGAAAGAGAAGGGAAAAATTCTGGCGGTAGCATCGTCCAAACCGGAAAAATACGTGGAGCAGATCCTGGAGCATTTCGAAATCAGAAAGTATTTTACCGTAGTAACCGGTTCAGAAATGAACGAAACCAGAACCGACAAAGGAGAAGTCATCGCAGAGACGCTGCGCCGACTCGGAGCAGAAGACAGCCGTTCCGACGTGGTGATGGTTGGTGACAGAAGCTATGACGTAATCGGGGCAAGAGAAAACGGACTGCTCTGTGTCGGCGTATCGTATGGGTACGGCGGAAGAGAAGAACTCGAGGCAGCAGGTGCCGCAAAGGTATGTGATACACCGGAAGAACTGAAACTGCTGGCGGAGGATCCGAAAGAAGAGAAGAAAAGACGCGACCGCATCAAAAAAATGAAGCCGGAGCGTATCCCGTGGCTGACAAGAGGAGAAAGTGGAACAGGAATCTTTGCGCAGAAAGAGAAAAAAGCAGAGAATATAAAAGAAAAAAGGACAGCGAAAACAGAGCCAAAAACGGAGGAAATCGTAATTCCTATCCAGCGGAAGCTATGGCGTCTTTTAAAACCGCTTCTGACGTACGAACTGTTTCTGATCGGAGCAACCGTACTTCTGGCGCTGATCCTGATGACGTTTACGACCGGCGGTTATCTGGAAGAGCGTATGCACGCGACATCCGTTCTTGCATCAGCAATCGGCAGTCTGGCGGCGATCCCGGTTCTCTGGAAACAGTACAAAAAAGATGAAGGCATGTTCCCGAAACCGGAAAAACGGTGGAGTGCGGCAGAGGCAGCCGCCTGTATTCTGCTGGTTATGACCTTCGGCCATCTCCTGAATACTGTAATGAACGTGACCGGCTTTACCAGAATCTTTTCCGGCTATCAGGACATGGCATCAAAGATTTATGAAGGACAGAACCCGCTGCTTCTGATCCTGTCCGTCGGTGTGCTGAGCGCGGCCGCAGAGGAAATTGTTTTCCGCGGCATGATTTACCGCAGGGCAAAAGATTTCTGGGGAACCGGCTGGGGCATCGCAGCATCATGTCTGCTGTTCGGTGCATATCACGGCAATGTGACGCAGTTTGTCTATGCAGCCGTGGTAAGTGTGCTTCTGATCCTTATTTATGAGCGGTGCGGAACACTCCTTGCCCCGGTTCTTGCGCACATGGCAGAAAATATCTGGGGACTTTACCGGAGCCAGTTCGTATCCTGGATGACCCAAAAAGCACCGGCAGGTGCATGGATGTTCATCTTTTTGGAAGCGGTAATCTGCGCCGGAACATTCTGGTATCTGTTTTTAAAGGATAAACAGGGAAAAACACAAAAATAACAGAAAAAAACCGCAGAATCCGCGAAAAAAATGCTTGTCATGAAAAAAACTCTGTGATACAATCTTACTGTTGCACAATAAGCACCCATGCGGTACCAAGGATGGTGCCTGTTTTTTGAAAAACAGGTTCCAAGGTGAAAAAACATGGGGAAGAATAAAACCATAAGGAGATAAAACAATGAGCGTAATTTCAATGAAACAGTTACTGGAAGCCGGTGTTCATTTCGGACATCAGACAAGAAGATGGAATCCTAAAATGGCTCCGTACATCTACACAGAGCGTAATGGTATCTACATCATCGACCTGCAGAAATCTGTAGGAATGGTAGATGACGCATACAAAGCTGTTGCAGACATCGCAGCAGACGGCGGCACAATCCTTTTCGTAGGAACCAAAAAACAGGCTCAGGACGCTATCGCTGTTGAGGCAGAGCGCTGCGGAATGTACTATGTAAACGAGAGATGGCTCGGCGGTATGCTGACCAACTTCAAAACCATCCAGAGCCGTATTGCAAGACTGAAAGCAATCGAGACCATGGAGCAGGATGGCACCTTCGAAGTTCTTCCGAAAAAGAAGTCATTGAGTTAAAGAAAGAGCTTGCAAAACTGCAGAAAAACCTTGGCGGTATCAAAGAAATGAAGAGACTGCCGGACGCTATCTTCGTAGTAGATCCGAAAAAAGAGAGAATCTGCGTACAGGAAGCTCATACACTGGGAATTCCGCTGATCGGTATCTGCGATACCAACTGCGATCCGGAAGAGCTTGACTATGTAATTCCGGGTAATGACGACGCTATCCGTGCCGTAAAACTGATCGTTTCCAAAATGGCAGACGCAGTTATCGAGGCAAAACAGGGCGAGGCTGAGGAAGCTGCATACGAAGAAGCAGCAGAGACAGACGCTGAATAATTTACGCGAAGTAATGAACTGGGGGGAACTTGAAATTCAGGTTCCCTTCGGCGAATCTCACAATAGCAGACCGGCATGAAGATGCAGTCTGCTGAATCACGTATACGGAGGAATAAAACAATGGCTATTACAGCAGCAATGGTAAAAGAGTTAAGAGAAGTAAGCGGTGCTGGTATGATGGACTGCAAGAAAGCTCTTACAGCTACCGAAGGTGATATGGACAAAGCAATGGAGTTCCTGAGAGAAAAAGGACTTGCTACTGCTCAGAAAAAAGCTGGCAGAATCGCAGCTGAGGGTATCGTTATGCTGAACGTATCCGAGGATGGAAAGAAAGCTGTCGCTGTAGAAGTAAACGCTGAGACAGACTTCGTTGCAAAGAACGAGAAATTCCGTGGCTATGTAGCACAGGTTGCAGAGCAGGCTATGGATACAACTGCAGCAGACGTAGAAGGATTCCTGGCAGAGCCTTGGAAATTCGATACCAACGAGACCGTTGGCGAAGAGCTGGCTCATCAGATCGCTACCATCGGCGAGAACATGAACATCCGTCGTTTCCAGCAGGTAAAAGAGGAGAACGGTTTCGTTGCTTCTTATACTCATATGGGCGGTAAAATCGGTGTTCTGGTTGACGTTGAGACAGATGTTGTAAACGATGACCTCAAAGAGATGGCTAAAAACGTTGCAATGCAGATTGCAGCTCTTCGTCCGCAGTACACAAACCGCGACGAAGTAAGCGCTGATTACATCGCACATGAGAAAGAAATCCTCATGGCTCAGATTCAGAACGACCCGAAAGAGTCTCAGAAACCGGAAAAAGTTATCCAGGGAATGATCCAGGGCCGTATCAACAAAGAGCTCAAAGAGATCTGCCTGCTTGACCAGGTATACGTAAAAGCAGAAGACGGAAAACAGTCCGTAGCTCAGTACGTAGCACAGGTTGCTAAAGCAAACAACGCAACCGTAGCAGTAAAAGGTTTCGTTCGTTTCGAGACCGGTGAAGGAATCGAGAAGAAAGAAGAGAACTTTGCTGAGGAAGTTGCTAAACAGATGGGCAATTAAGCAAAGTTTTCAATCTGAAATTTAATTAGAGTTTTATAGGCTCTGAGAGCCTTGTAAACACACTATTTCCAAGTGTTTATAAGGTTTTCAGGGCTTTTTTATGCCAAAGGGAAAAAGGGCAATATATCATTAAAGACCGTCTAAAACCGTCTAAAATCACATCAAATTGAGTATTACACAACATGCAAATCGAGTAAAATGTATATCCACAATCTTCAGCGAAGTTTACACAAATTACTGGAATATTTAAAAGCACCCTAAAAGTTAAAGCTATCAGGAGGGAAAAATATGAATAACACAGCGTTAAGAGCAGAGAAAGAAATCACAAACACAATTATCTTCAGAAACGAGAAACACAAAGACTTTTATCAAACATATATGAAAAAATGCCGCCGCCAAGATGTGTATCACAAAGCCTTGATTTATTGTCTTGGGATTAGTGAAGATACAAGAGTCAATATAGATTGTATTTACGATTTGAGAACAGGATATGTAAAAACAGAATGCCTTCAAGAAGGGTGGCAGACCAGTGGCAGCGTAAGGATTGTTCGTATGGCTTTTAATTTATACTGTAACGGGACGCCAAGCGTATATGACTATGAAAGCGAAGATGGAAAATTACAGGAGTATGCAGGATATACACCGGAGGAGTTATTTTGCTGTGGGTATGCGAGATACTTTTGGGAGGCAATTAAAATTCGTTATCCGGAATATTGCTTTTAGAGGAGAAGAAGCATGTTAAAAGTCAGAGTTCAGGGAACAAAATCAGATATTCGATGGTTTCGGGAAAAGTTGGAGCAGCATCCTCAGATAGCGGTGCTACAGGTATCTGACCTGTTTTCCAATAAAGGAACTACAAAATATTTTCGTATGTATGCAGAGATAGAAGAAAAGAAAGGCGGAAGATAAGTATGTGTAAAGTAATCGCAATCGCAAATCAAAAAGGTGGAGTCGGAAAGACAACAACTTGTGTCAATTTAGGGATTGGCTTAGCAAGAGAAGGAAAAAGAGTTCTTTTAATAGAAGCCGACGCACAGGGAAGTATGGCTGCAAGTTTAGGGATACAGGAGCCGGACGAGTTGGAAGTAACTTTAGTAACAATCATGGAAAAAGTAATCAATGATGAAGATGTTGAACCAAATGAGGGGATTATCTGGCATGATGAAGGCATTGCCTTTATTCCGGCAAATATTGAACTGGCAGGATTAGAAACTGCGCTGGTGAATGTGATGAGCAGAGAAATGATATTAAAACAATATCTTGATACGGTAAAGGCAGAGTATGACTATATTCTGATTGATTGTATGCCGTCACTGGGAATGATCACAATCAATGCGCTGGTAGCGTCGGATTATGTGTTGATCCCGGTAGAAGCAGCATATCTTCCGGTAAAAGGACTTCAACAGTTGATTAAAACGATTGGGAGAGTACACAGAAAATTAAATCCCCAGCTTTCTATTATGGGAATTTTATTTACAAAGGTTGACCGAAGGACAAATTTTGCAAGAGATATAGCCGAACAAATCCGGCAGGTATACGGAACAAGAGTACATATTTTTAAGAATTGTATTCCTCTGTCTGTTCGGGCTGCAGAAACAACAGCAGAAGGAAAGAGTATTTATCTGCATGATCCGAAAGGGATAGTAGCAAAAGGATATATTTCTCTGACAGAGGAGGTGCTTGCATATGAGGAGTAAGAGCGCAGAAAAAGTAAAACTTTCTTCTTTTGATGATTTGTTTGGTAAGGAAGAACCAGTAAGTGGTGAGGTAGTCACTTCTGTTCCGATTGATTTGCTGCACCCATTTAAAAATCACCCGTTTCATGTGCAGGACGATGAGAAAATGGAAGAAACCGTAGAGAGCGTCAAGCAATATGGGATTTTGATGCCCGGGATCGTCCGCCCTTATCCAGATGGCGGATATGAGGTAGTAGCGGGACACCGCAGGTGGAGAGCATGTGAACTTGCCGGGTTAGAGGAAATGCCTGTCATTATTCGGGATATAGATGATGATACTGCGACGGTGATTATGGTGGATACCAATATCCAAAGAGAGGATATTCTGCCAAGTGAAAAAGCCTTCGCTTATAAAATGAAGTATGAGGCACTGAAACATCAGGGAAGTAAAGGGGAAAAATATACTGCTGAAATGGTAGGAGAAACTGCAGGTGACAGCGGAAGAACCGTTCAGAGGTATATTCGTCTGGCAAATTTGATCAGCGGATTGTTAGACCTTGTTGATGTGAAGAAAGTTCCTATGATTGTAGGAGAAAAACTGTCTTATCTTACAAGGGAAGAACAGGAGCTTGTTTTGGAGGCAGTGAGAAATTGTGAAATCATGCCAACAGCGGCGCAGGCAGAAGCAATCAAGATGTTTAGTGAAGAGAAAAAACTGGACGGAAATGCCATATATGGACTGTTATTAAAAAAGAAAAATAGCGGGAATGGAGTGACGATTTCGGCGAAGAAAATCAGCAGTTATTTTCCACCTGCATATACAAAACAAGAGATAGAGAATGTAATTTATACCTTGCTGGAAGAATGGAAAAATGGCAGAGAGGAGGAATTGGAGCATGGAGAAGATACAATTTGATTATTATAGGGGAATGGAGGCAGAGCAGTACAGTTTTTACCGTGTTCCTAAAATTCTGTTCACTGCAGAATGCTTTAAAGAACTTTCCTGTGAAGCAAAAGTACTCTACGGTCTATTATTAGACCGTATGAGCCTCAGCATGAAAAATCATTGGCTGGACGAAGAAGAACGGGTATATATTATTTTTACCGTAGAAGAAATTGCAGAGTTATTAAACTGTGGAACGCAAAAAGCGGTAAAACTTCTGAAAGAACTGGACAGTGAAAAAGGGATTGGGTTGATTGAAAAAAAGCGGTTGGGACTTGGCAGACCAAATGTAATTTATGTAAAGAATTTCTTGGTTCAGAAAAATGATGAAGAAAATAGTGATACATCAGATTTGCAGAATTGTGAAAATCACAATTCAGGAGTTGTGAAAACCACAATTCAAGAGTTTCCAAAATCACAATTCAAGAATGATGAAAATCACAATTCAGAAGATGCGGAACCCATAGACATAGAAACAGAATGGTTGGAAAAGGAGCCGTATTTGAGTGATGGGAAGGAAATTTTAGAAAATATGGAGATAAAAATGCAGGAAAATGAGGGGATTGGGGAAGAAAACTTCCAGAATTGTGAAAATCACAATTCAGGAGTTGTGAAAACCACAATTCAGGAATATCCAAAATCACAATTCAAGAATGATGAAAATCACAATTCAGGAGTTGTGAAAACCACAATTCAAGAATGTCCAAAATCACAATCTAATAATACTGATATTAACAAGACAGAGAATAATGAAACAGAGAGTAGTAGTATCCTATCAAATCTTATCTGTCCGGAAAAAGAAAAAACGATAGATGAGATTGAGCAGAGGAATACATACCGGGAAATAATTCGGGAAAACATTTCGTATGAGTGTTTCCGGAATGATACCCCACATGCAAGAGAAGAAGTTGATGAGTTGGTGGAATTGATGGTAGAAGTTATGGTAATGCCGGATCAGGGAAAAATTCGGATTGCCGGAGAAGATAAATTAGTATCACTGGTAAAAAGCCAGTTTATGAAATTGACACATGCCCATATTGAGTATGTCTGTCTTTGCCTGAATAAAAATACAACGAAAGTCGGGAACATTAAGTCCTATCTTTTAACAGCACTTTATAATTCCGTTTTGACAATCAATCATTACTATCAGGCAGAAGTAAACCATGATTTATACGGAGGAGGATGGGGAAAATGAGGCAGGAAATTTTTTGCCGTATGATTTTTGTGACAGAGGTGTTATTGTGGACAGTGATTTTTTATCCATTTTGTGTAGAAGGAGGAAACTGTGATTATTTAAAGTTATGGATACTGGTAGGGATTCCTTTTGGAATCCGTAAGATGCAGATATGGATTGTTCCACGAAAGAGAGATGTGGGAAGCACGATTGCCATGTTGGTGTTTCAAATGCTGATTGGAGGCATAATAGGGGGAGTTGTATTAGTGTGGAAACTTTTTTTATTGTTTGTTTTTATGGTATTACAACTTTATAAAGCAATAAAAAAGTTGATAAAGTAGAAGATGATAAGAGTTGAGCATGTTTGGCAGCCTGAAAATGGCTGCCTTTTTGCGTTTTGGAACTTTACGACATCATGGCGCAAGGTAAGATTTTGGAAAAGAAAGGAGGGACTATTTTGGGGAACCGGGCAGTATCACAGGAGTTAATCATCTTAGGAAATCGTATTCGGGAGTGTCGGAAGGAAAGGGAATTTTCACAGGAAATTCTTGCTGAGAAATCCGGTGTCAGTACCAATACGATCAGCCGTATTGAAGGGGGACAGATGGCAATGTCAGTGGGAATTTTGCAAAAAATTGTAAAGGCTCTTGGGGTAGATGCAAATACGCTGCTTGGAGTAAGCACAGAGGTAAATGAAACAAAGATATGGGTATCTGCATTTTCCAGCAGAGTACAGGAATTGAAGGAAAATGAGCAGGAGATTTTAAAGCATACCATGAATGCCTTGATCGAAAGTATGGAGAAAAACCGTTTAAAAATTTCTACGGATAAGAGTAGTCAGGTTCTACACACCCGTTGAGGAAAATAGTAAGCGAAACTGTTACACTAAGCGTAAGAAATCCAGTAAGTGAGAAACAGAGGGCTATGGAAGGTTCCAGTCCCGTTAAAAAAAACGGGTATGTCTGGGGCTGTTTTCTATTGCCTTAACACACATTCAATCTGGTATTTCTGGCTGCCCGTTGAAAGGTGGTCAGAATATGCTTACATTAGCGGAATTAAAACATTTCATGCCGGTTCCAGTTCTGGAAGAAAATTACCCAACTGCAAAGTATTTAAAAACACATGGCACAATATTTGTGTCAAAAAGCATTGCTACGAATGTAAAAATTTCCGTTTATCAAAATGGATATGCCCTTTATGAAATATCTGGTCTTGCAACGGTATTTCCTATTTGGGATTGTCAGAATTATCGCTATGAGATGGAACAAAATGAAATTTCAGAGCAATGGTTTGAAAAAGAGGCTTGGTATCTTCGCTTAATTTTAGAGGGTGAAGATCGTATCAATCGAAATCTGGAAACAAGGCAACAGAGAAAAAGCATTTCTTATAGTGCAGTTTCAGAAGAATGGGGAGTTTTGGGTTCTTTAGAAGCAACTGTTTTGGAAACAGCGATAAGGAAAGAAATGATACAGGAATTACTTGGATTACTGACAGAACGGCAGAAAGAAGTAGTTTTCGAGTATTTTTGGGAGCAGAAATCTCAAAGTGAAATTGCAGAAAAACTCGGTGTTTCTCATGCCGCCGTATCAAAAATCCTGACAAGAGCAGTCACACGGCTTCGTAAAAAATGTATGGAATGGAAAGAGGCTGTATAAGAGGAGGAAAAACTGAATGCGAGGGAAAAAGCCAAAAGAGAGAAAAAGCTATGTATTGAGAATGCCCGACGGTTCACTGATTGAAGTGACCAGAGAAGTATACTTAGAATGGTATCAGTCCAGACGAAAAGAAAGATACCAGATGGAAAGGCAGAAGAAACAAAGGGTGTGTAGTTTAGAGGCACTGAATGGATACGGAGATTTGGAAGAAGAAAAATATGATACAGAGGAAACGGTACTTTGTAAGTTGTATGAAGCAAAAGTACGGGAAGGAATAGCCCGGTTGGCAAAGGAAGATGCCCGTTTGATTTATTTGCTATTTTTTGAAGAAGTAACAATCAAAGATGCGGCTCAAATTATGGGGTGTAGCCGGAAGACTATTTATAATCGAAGAAAACGTATTTTGTCAGAACTGCGTTCTATTCTGCATGATTTGGGAATTGTAGGAGGTGCTTTTTAGAGCAAATAAGGGGAGACTATCCCCTTATTTATATGAGAGGTCTAATATACACCGTTACAAATCCATTATGTTGAGTATTTAGATCTTTCATAATACCGATTGGATTTCCAATTCTTGCTTCTGGGTCATAAACAAAACAAATAAGTTTTTGACAATCTGCATGGGACTTATAGCGATCAATATCAACAATAAGTTGATCACCTATTTCTTTATCGGTTAAGCCTTTTCGAGTTTTTTTGACCTCAATGACGATTTTTTCATTTTTTAATAGAAAATCTACTCGTGCACATTTTCCGGCGTAAGAGGGAGTCCACTCTTCAGCACGAATATCATCGAAATATAATTGTAAAAGAGCATGAAGTAAGTCTTGAACATCATATTCATCATCGATAGTTAAAGTATCTCTGTGATTATATCTACTTTGTAATTGTCTTGCAATTTTGTGAAAACGTGTAAAAATCAAGTCTAAAATTTCGTCTATTTTTATATTATTTTTCTGCTCAATAGAGATATAATTTTTTTTGATATATTCTTTTATATTTTGAAGAGTCTGCACACATATATTGGCGTTAGAAAAAGAGGATTCTGATAATTCTGAAAATACATTTATATAGTCGCTTTCGATAGAGAGAAATAATTTTAAAAAGGATAATACTTTAGTTCGCCAACTATAGTAATTTTCTTCATCTACGTAAGTATAAATGCCCATTGATTCCGTCCATTTTGTAGATAGTATTGAGTTTCCTTCTATCAATAATTCGTCTAATTCATTTAAAATAGTCTCTTTTTCCATACTTTTACCTCATTGTTTCATATTGAATTGAAATAGATTTAAAATTTTTGCATTATAAAATTAAAAAATATATTTTTAGAGTAAGGTGTTTTTATTATTATAAAATATTTTGCTTTAAATTACGAGGCATTTCTTTAAAAAAATGAAAAAGTTTTCTCGAATAGTTAAAAAATCCCTTTTCTAATATGCGATTAGTGAAGGGATAACACAAATCTTAAAAAAATCCCTTTTTTGTACCTTGAAAATTGAATTGCCTGACCAAAGTGATACCTGATATTGAGTGGGCATTCTGCCTGCCTTATCAGAGAAAACGCTGCGAAAGGAAAGTTGGAGTAGGAACGGATTTGGAAAGAGAACAGGCAGGACTTAGAGAAGGGAGTGAGTTGGAAAAAGAAATAAAAGATATAGGATCAGTAAAATATAGAAAAGAGGCAGAGAAAAGTATGAAAAAAAGAGTAAAAAGAATTTTCTCAGGTGTACTTTCGGCACTTACAATCTTAACCTCTGTTGTGCAGCCGATGACAGCGTATGCAGGAGAAACAAATCCAAAATCTTATGAAATGGAATATCCTGCGCTGGAACAGGTAAAAACGCAGCTTCAGGAAGACGAGATTGTAACTGTGCAGGATTATGAAGTGGAAAAAGGCAGTGACTTTGATATAAAGACTGATTTTTCCGGCATGAAGTTTCATTCTGATAAAGTCAAAGTGAGATTTTATGAAGCGAAGAATCAGAAGGGACAGGAGTTTCATACAGACCATGCGGACACTTATCAGGCAGTATATTTTGTAGAGCCGATTCGGGAGGCACCGAGTTATCATGTGATTAGAAATATTACAGTTACCGAGTGTAAAGAAAAAGAAAATCTGTTACCGTCAAAAGAGCATGGAAAACAGGAGAAAAATTCAGAAGAGGAAGAAGCATCGCAAAAAGAGGAACAGATTTTAACAGAAGATGAATTTTCACAGGCACTTGAGGAAAGCAAAAAACAGGATACTTATGATGAAGAATCCGGGTTAGGTCTTTACGATGTGATGGCACAGGCAGGGGAACAGGAGATTGATCTTTTTCAGATGAAAGAAGGAGAAACGGTTACTTTTGTAGCAAATGCTTCCGATCAGGCATCAAGGGCAACACAGACGGTTACAATCACAAAAGGTCCGTTATATCGTTATCAGGATTATGATTTGGGTACTTATGTGACAGAGCCTTATTTTATTTCTTATGGAAATGTCCATGCCACTGCTTATTGTATCCAGCCGTCTTTGCCGGGACCGGGAACAGGCACTTATACAATTACAAAAATTGAGGATAATCAGGCACTTGCAAAGGTCTGCTATTATGGGACAGAAGCGGCAGGAAAAGAAAGTTATTTTGCAAAACATCATAGTGATTTTTCAGAAGGAAAGCGGTTTATCCTTACGCATATAGCGGCAGCGTATGCCTATGGAAGTGCAGATGCCTTTTATGGAGCAAATGAAACAGCAAAATCTTTGGCAATGGAAATCTACAATTATTGTGTAGGAAAGCCGGAAATTCCAGAGGTTTCCATGTCTTTTTCTAACAATCATGTGAAGGCATTTCAGGAAGGGCAGGAACAGCGGACAGAGGATATTACATTTACTGCAGATTCTTTGCAGTCCATTACCATGCAGCTTTCAAAAGGAGTTGTATTTCATAACCTTACAACTGGAAAAAACAGCGCTGCCGGAGCAAAGGTAACACTTTCGGGTGGAACGAAGTTTTATTTAAGTGCGCCGCTTACACAGACAGAGGATGTGGAAGGTTCTTGGACAGCAACCATGCAGGGAAGTATTACAAAGGATTACTCTGCATATAAACTGACAACAAATGACAGTGTGCAGGATTTGGCATTTGTATTTGGAGAAGGAGTGGAACAGGAACAGTACGTTGAATTTTCTGTAGAGTGGCTGAAAAATGCGAAAATAGAACTTGTTAAAAAAGATCAGGGCAGTCAGAAGAAAATGGAAGGAGCGGTATATGGTGTATATCGTGATGAAGATTGCACAGATTTGATTGTAGAAATGCCTGCAACGGATAAAAAAGGTGCTTCCAGCGTTACCATAGAAAAGACACAGGATACCGTTTACTTAAAAGAAATCTCCGCACCACAGGGATATGTGCTGGATACAAAATCCTATGGTGTGAAATTGGAAGTAGGAAAGACGGTACAGATAGAAGTTACGGATCGGGAGCAGCTTGCTTCTTTAACCGTTTATAAAGAAGGAGAAGTTTTGACAGGCGCAGAGGTTACGGAAGAAGGGGTGACCTTTTCTTATACAAAAGAGAAACAAGAAGGTGCTGTGTATGATGTTTATGCAGAAAAAGAGATTGTCCGGGCAGATGGAACAGTTGCTTATAAAAAAGGTGCTGTGGTGAAAAAAGGACTAAAAACAGGAGAAGATGGAAGTGTTACACTTTCAGAACTTCCTCTTGGTACTTATAAAGTAGTGGAAGTAAAAGCACCTGAAAATTTTGTATGCAAGGGAGAAGCCCAGACAGTTACCTTGTCCTATGCAGGACAGAATGAAGAAGTTGTTTTTGAAACCGTAACATTTGTAAATGACAGGCAGAAAGCAAGTGTGTCCGTAAGAAAAGAGGATAAGGACACGGAAAACCCACTGGCAGGTGGTATTTACGGATTATATACGGCAGAAGACGTCTATGGAAAGTCTGGAAAACTGCTGGTAGAAAAAGATACTTTGATTGAAAAAGTTACAACGGGAGAAAATGGAACAGCCAGTTATCAGGCAGACCTCCCCATTGGATATACTTACTATATCAAAGAATTGCAGGCACCTGCTCAGTATGTAAAAAATGAAACCGAGAAGTTTTCTTTTCATTTTCAGTATGTAGAGGGAGAAGAACAATGTTCCTTTTCTCATACGTTTCAAAATGAGAGGGTAAAGGCAGAAATTGTTTTGGAAAAAGAAGATGCTGAAACTGGAAAAACACCACAGGGAGATGCGTCTTTAAAAGGGGCTGTATATGGACTGTATGCCCGTGAAAATATCGTGCATCCAGATGGGAAAACCGGAGTTTTGTATCAAAAGGACGAACAGGTAGCGACTTTAAAAACCGATGATACAGGCAAAGCAGAAGTAAAGGACTTGTATTTAGGAAATTATTATATCAAAGAGATTACTCCTCCGGCGGGTTATCTGTTAGATGAAACGGAGCATGATGTGGTATGCGATGCTGAAGGTGATACCGTTGCTATTGTGAAGAGAAGTTGCAATGTAAAGGAACAAGTAAAGAAACAGCCATTTCAGTTAATTAAAGCCGGAAACAATGGAAACACAGATGCAGAACTCTTAAAAGGAGCAGGTTTTCAGGCATATTTGGAATCTTCTTTAAAGAAAAAGAAAATGGAAGCTATGATTTTGCTTCTGCAACTCCCGTAGTAATTGGCGAAAATGGAGCAACAGAATTATTTACAGATGAAAGAGGGTATGCTTGCAGTATTCCGCTTCCGTATGGAACGTATGTGGTCAGGGAAACAACAACACCGCCAAATTATAAACCCGTAAAAGATTTTATTGTCCGAATTACGGAGCATAAGCCGGATACACCACAGATATGGAGAGTTCTTCTGGATAAAGAGTTTGAGGCAAAGTTAAAAATCGTAAAAAAGGACGATGAAAGTAAAAAGCCTGTACTGAAAAAGGGGACAGAGTTTAAGGTATATGATTTGGACAGAAAAAATATGTGGAACAGGTTACCACTTATCCCACAACGGTAGTGCATAAGTCTTACTTTACAGATGAAACCGGGTATTTAATTCTTCCGCAGAATTTGGACGCAGGACATTACCGTATTGAGGAAGTCACAGCACCAGATGGCTATACTCTGAATGAAAATTATTATGAGGTTTCCGTAGCTTCTGATACAGCATATCAGATGGACAGTATTTCAGGAGATGTCATTATTGAAGTGGTATATGAAAATCACCCAGTAAAAGGCGAATTGCAGATTGTAAAAAAGGGAGAAATCTTAGAAGATTTTGATAAAGACTTTTCTTATCAGGAAATCAATCTTTCCGGTGCAGTCTTTGATTTGTATGCGGCAGAGGATATTTATACTGCAGATGCTCAGAATGACGAGCAGGGAAACCGTATATTGGAGTACGCAGAGGGGACGAAAGTTGCTACCCTTACAACAGATCAAGAAGGAAAAGCAAGTGTGTCAGATTTACCACTTGGAACGTATGAGCTGGTAGAGATCACAGCACCCGAAGGATTTGTGAAAAATCCAGAGCCGCAGAAAGTGACATTCAAATATGAAGATCAGAATACTCCTGTAATTGAGCAGGAAGTCCTGTTAAAAAATGAACGTCAGAAAGCAAAAATTTCCGTAGTAAAGCGAGATGCAGAAACAAAAAAGAATAAAAGGTGCAGTCTTTGGATTGTATGCGAAAGAAGATATTCAGGTGGGAAATCAGATTTTAGTAAAAGCGGATACATTGATTGGAAAAGCCGAAACAGGGGAAGATGGAAAGGCAACATTTTCTTTTGATCTGCCATTTGGAAAATATTATGTGAAGGAACTGGAAGCGCCAGAGGGCTATGTATCTTCGGAGCAAGTGCTGGATGTTGAATTTTCCTATCAGGGACAGGAAATTGATGTGGTAGAACTTACATCAGAATTTTTAAATCAGCCGACAAAAGTTTCCATTACTAAAGTTGATACTGCAACAGGAGTTGAGCTTTCCGGGGCAACCCTTGTGGTGCTTGATAAAACGGGGAAATTGTAGACAGTTGGAAATCGGTCAAAGGAGAAGCGCATGTCATTCGTGGACTAAAAGTTGGAGAAACGTATACTTTAAGAGAGGAAACTGCCCCGTATGGTTATCTGAGGGAAGAGGAAGTTTCCTTTACTGTGAAAGACACGGAGGAAATTCAGAAAGTGGAAATGAAAGATGATGTGCCGACGGGAAGTATTCTGATTAACAAAAAAGGTGAATTTTTAGAAAAGGTATCAGTCTTTGAGCAGATTGGAGGCTGGATTTCCCATGTATTTGAATACCTGTCAGGCTCATTGAAAGAAGTTACTTTTGCAGTGTATGCGAGGGAAGATATTCCGGCGGCAGATGGGGAAAGCAAGGATTATTATAAAAAAGATGAATTGGTAGCGGAGATTACCACAGATCACACAGGTGTTGCAAGAATTTCCGGTTTGCCACTTGGAAAATACTATGTAAAGGAAAAGGAAACAGCACATGGATTTGTACTGGATCAAGAAGCCAGAGAAATTGACCTGTTGTACCGTGATCAGGAAACAGCAGAAATTACATATTCCACAGACTGGCAGAATAAACGCCAGAAAGCAGAAGTGACTGTGCGGAAGAAAGAAAAAGATGCAGACCGTATGCTTCAGGGTGCAGTATTTGCCCTCTGTGTCAAGGAAGACATAAAAAATGCACAGGGAAACGTAATCATGAAGGCAGATACCGTCATTGAGGAACAGGCAACAAATGCACAGGGAATGCTGCGTTTCGAGGTAGATTTACCAGTGGGATATACTTATTATATCAAAGAAACAGCTCCGGCACCGGGCTTTTCTATGACTGGAGAGAGAAAAGAATTTACTTTTGATCCGGAAAACAGTGAGGAAGCGTGTGTATCTTATGAATTTACTTTTGAGAATGTACCGACAGTGGTAGAATTTACGAAAACTTCTCTGACAGATGGAAAAGAGGTAGAAGGTGCAAAACTTCAGGTAAAAGATGAGCAGGGAAAGGTCATTGACGAATGGGTTTCTGCAAAAGAACCACATATTATCAGAGAATTGGTGGCAGGGCATACGTATGTGCTGGAAGAAACACTTCCGGCAGATGGTTATGTAACAGCAGAAAGTATCTCTTTTACTGTTGAAGATACAGGAGAAGTCCAGAAAGTAGAAATGAAAGATGATATTACGAAAGTCGAAATTTCTAAAACGGACATTTCAGGAAAAGAGCTTCCCGGCGCAAAATTAACGATTTTGGATCAGGAAGGAAATGAAGTAGAAAGCTGGACGTCTGGTGAGAAACCTCACTATATTGAGATGCTTCCAATCGGAAAGTATACGCTTCATGAAGTGTCTGCACCGGACGGGTATTTGGTAGCAGAAGATATTATTTTTGAAGTAAAAGATACAGGGGAAATCCAGAAGGTTGTGATGAAAGATGAGAGGAAGCCTTCTGAAAATGTGGAACAGCCACAGGAATCAAAACCGACAGGAAATGCCCCCAAAACAGGAGATACCAGCCATGTAGAATTGTGGGTGCTGTTATCTGCAATGGCAGTGTTACTGGCAGGTTCTTCTTATTACTGGATTAAGAAAAGGAAAAAATAACATGGGAGATTCCCATAACTGGAAAGGCGGTCACGGAAAATCTGTGGCTGCCTCTTTTTAAAGGAGCAGAAAACATGGTAGGAAAAATAATTTTTGGAGTTGCTGTTATTTTGACATTTGGCTTATATTGTTGTGTCCGTGTAGGTGGTCAGGCGGATCGCCAGATGGAAGAAATGCTGCAAAAGAAAAGGAAGGATCAGGAAAATGGAGAAAGCGGATAAGAGAAAATATGCAGAGGACAAACCTTTTGGTGTGTGAGGACTGCTATTTTTGGAGCAGACGAAAAAATGGCTGCACCAGAAAACAGTGCTATTATCTTCTCCCAAAACAGCCAGAGAAAGATACGAAAAAAGCAGGACAATGTGTGGGTTGCCCTTATGGAAAACATTCTCCTTGTATTGGATACTGTTTGCAGAAAATATTACAGGACATGAGAAAGAAGAAATCAGGAAAGGAAGAAACAGCCTATGCAGGACGAAGTCAATGAGAAAGTTGTGTCCCTGTGTATCCGTGGAGGAAAAATTTCTGCACAGATTTTAAAAAGTGCATTATTAAAAACTTTGACAAAGCTGGAACAGCAGAAATCCCAGAGGAAGCAAAAGAAAGGGGTATCTAAGGAAGAAAAAAATTTGGCAGTTTATAAAGGAAAACAAAGCATGGAGAAACTCAAGGAGCAGAACTGTGAACTTTCCAACATTGAGATTACAGACGGAAATATTAAATCCTTTGAAAAGTATGCCAGAAAATACAATGTTGACTATTGTCTGAAAAAAGACCGCTCTTCAGAACCGCCCCGTTATTATGTGTTTTTTAAAGCAAGAGATGTAGATTCTATGACCGCAGCATTTAAGGAATATACAGGCTGGAGTATGAAGCAAAGCAAAAAAGTATCCATACGGAAAAAACTCTCTCAGGTAAAGGAACATCAGGCACAGCACCGAGAAAGACAGAAGACAAAGAGTAAGGAGAGAGATGCTGCACGATGAAAAGAAAGAACAGAAAAAGAAAAGCAGTTCAAAAAAGTATGGGAAAAGCTGTGGCAGAATGTTATAGGAAGGTTGCCAGAGGTAGACATAAAGAGATTGTTTCTGACAAACCTGCCCTATGTACTTGTATTTTATATAGTGAATAAATTGGCATGGCTTTATCAGTATTGCCAGGGAAATTCTTTACTGGAACGTCTGAGTGTTTTGACATTGAATGTATCGTTGGCATTTGAGAATATTTTGCCGAGTTTGCGGTTTTCTGATATAGGAGTGGGATTTACAGGTGCAGTTTTATTAAAAGGGATTGTCTATGTGAAAGGTAAGAATGCAAAGAAATTCCGTCAGGGAGTGGAATATGGTTCTGCCCGTTGGGGGACAGCAAAGGATATTGCACCTTTTATGGACTCTGCATTTGAAAACAATATCATTCTTACGCAAACGGAAAGGCTTACCATGAACAGCCGCCCGAAAAAACCGAAGTATGCCAGAAATAAAAATGTTATGATTATTGGTGGCTCCGGTTCAGGTAAGACGAGATTTTATGTGAAACCTAACTTAATGCAGATGACACCAAATGTCAGTTATGTAGTGACTGATCCGAAAGGGACTATTTTAGTAGAATGCGGAAAGATGCTGCAAAAAGGGACACCCAAAATAAAAGACGGAAAGCCGGTACTGGATAAGAATGGGAAGGTAATCTATGAACCTTATAAGATTAAGGTTTTAAATACAATCAACTTCAAAAAGAGTATGCACTATAACCCGTTTCGTTACATACGCAGTGAAAAAGATATTTTGAAACTGGTCAATACGATCATTGCCAATACAAAAGGTGATGGGGAAAAATCAGGAGAAGATTTCTGGATTAAAGCGGAACGATTGCTGTATTGTGCTTTAATTGGGTATATCTATTACGAAGCACCGGAAGAAGAACAGAACTTTTCCACACTTTTGGAATTTATCAATGCTTCTGAGGCAAGGGAAGATGATGAAGAATTTAAAAATGCAGTTGATGAACTGTTTGAGGAACTGGAAAAGGAAAAACCGGAACATTTTGCAGTCAGACAATACAAGAAATATAAACTGGCTGCCGGAAAGACTGCGAAATCTATTTTGATTTCCTGTGGGGCAAGGCTGGCACCGTTTGATATTGCAGAATTGCGGGAGCTGACTTCTTATGATGAGCTGGAATTAGATATGCTGGGAGATCAGAGAACTGCAATGTTTGTTATTATTTCTGATACGGACGATACGTTTAATTTCCTTGTGGCAATCATGTATACGCAGCTTTTCAATTTGTTGTGTGACAGAGCAGATGATGTGCATGGAGGGCGTTTACCTTACCATGTGAGATTGTTATTAGATGAGTTTGCCAATATCGGGCAAATTCCGAAATTTGATAAGTTGATTGCGACTATACGAAGCAGGGAAATTTCTGCTTCGATTATCTTGCAATCCCAGAGCCAGTTAAAAACGATTTATAAAGATGCCGCAGAAACCATTTTGGGGAATTGCGATACCATGTTATTTTTAGGAGGAAAAGAAGGAAGCACTTTAAAGGAAATATCAGAAACATTAGGAAAGGAAACCATAGACTTTTATAATACTTCCGATACCCGTGGACAAAGCCGATCCTATGGATTGAATTATCAGAAGACTGGAAAAGAGCTGATGAGTCGGGACGAATTGGCTGTTATGGACGGAGATAAATGTATTCTTCAGCTTCGAGGAGTGCGACCTTTTTACAGTAATAAGTTTGATATTACGAAGCATAGCAGATACCGGGAATTATCAGATTATGATAAAAAAATACTTTTGATGTGGAAGCCTATTTAAAACATCAATTTGAAATCCGGAAAAAAGAGGAGTTTGAATTGTTTGAAGTAGAGGGAAAACAGGTGGATACAGAAATTTCGGAGCAGGTATAAGTATATTGCTCTTTTTTATTGAATAAAACTTTGCGACATGATGGCGCAAAGTAGGAAGGAGTGCTTATTGCAAATTTTTTAAAGAGGTGGAGGCTGTTCAAAAAAAGAAAGCACAGCCACCATGATATAAGGGCAGAACCATAAGGGAATATGCCCACAGCACAATTAAAATTTAAGAAAGGATAAAACGGATAAAAGGGAAAGGGCAGACTGTTGATGAAAATTCAGCAGTTTTTTATTTGTGCAAAAGCAACTTTTATCTGTTTCAAGTGAAGTATGGATTTTTTTAGCTCAGCGGTAGATATTTTACAGACGCTTGTGGTGGCAATCGGAGCAGGTCTGGCGGTATGGGGTGTAATCAATCTTTTAGAAGGATATGGAAATGATAATCCGGGTGCAAAATCACAGGGTATTAAACAGCTTATGGCTGGCGGAGGTGTCGTTTTGATTGGTACACAGCTTATTCCTCTTTTGAGCGGATTATTTTAAGTAAACGAAAGGAGAACCGCCCATGTTCGATGGCATTTTTGAAGCAATCGAGGAGTGGATGAGGGGACTTCTGACGGGAATGGTGGAATCCAATCTGACAACAATGTTTACAGATGTTAATGAGAAAACCGGAGAGATTGCGGCTCAGGTTGGACAGACACCACAAGGCTGGAATAGCAGTATTTTCAGCCTGATACAGAATTTGTCCGATTCTGTCATTGTGCCGATTGCAGGCATGATTATTACATTTGTACTTTGTTATGAACTGATTTCCATGTTTACAGAAAAGAATAACATGCACGAGGTTGATACATGGATGTTCTTTAAATATTTTTTCAAAATGTGGGTAGCTGTGTATCTGGTCAGCCATACATTTGACATTACTATGGCGGTGTTTGATGTAGGACAACATATCGTCAATGCTGCCGGAGGTGTCATTGAATCGGATACGGCAATCAATATAGACACGATGCTGGAGCAGATGAAAACAGCAATGGAGTCTATGGAAATCGGGGAACTTGTGATATTGGCATTGGAAACCATGCTGGTCAGTTTGTGTATGAAAATCATGTCTGTACTAATTACGGTAATTCTATATGGAAGAATGATAGAAATTTATCTTTACACCTCGGTTGCACCAATTCCATTTTCCACGATGTCAAATCGGGAATGGGGACAGATTGGAAACAATTATTTCCGTGGGCTGTTTGCCCTTGGATTTCAGGGATTTTTTATGATGGTGTGTGTCGGTATTTATGCAGTGCTGATTGCGACCATTGAAATTTCAGATAACATGCACTCTGCATTGTTCGGAGTGGCAGCATATACCGTAATTTTATGTTTTAGTCTGATGAAAACAGCAAATTTAAGTAAATCAATTTTTAACGCACATTAAAGGGGGAATGAAGATGGGAAAATATCAAGTGATTTATGCAGATCCCCCGTGGGCATATCGGGTTTGGAGTAAAAAGGAAACGGGCGATCAGCGGAAAGCCACTACCCAACCATGAGCATAGAAGAAATAGCAGATTTGCCAGTAAACGAATTGGCAGATGAAAATTGTGCATTGTTTTTATGGGTTACATTTCCACTTTTAAAAGAAATATGGAAGGTAATTGATGCGTGGGGATTTACCTATAAAAGTGTAGCATTTGTGTGGATCAAACAGAATAAAAAAGCAGATTCTTTGTTTTGGGGTATGGGGTACTGGACAAGAGCCAATGCAGAGATTTGTATTCTTGCAACAAAAGGAAGTCCAAAACGTTATTCCAAACGTGTGCATCAGGTTATTGTAAGCCATATTGAGGAACATAGTAAGAAACCAGAGGAGGCAAGAAGACGGATTGAGCAGTTAATGGGAGATGTGCCACGTATTGAACTGTTTGCACGTAGAGAAACACCGGGATGGGACGTGTGGGGAAATGAAGTTGCCTGTTCTTTGGGAACAGAAATATTACAGGAAAATAAAAGAAAGGAAACATCAGAGAAGAAGATGGGAGATTTGCTGAACCTGTGACAGCCATTTTCACTCTGGTCGGAAAAAAGATGGCATTTGTATCCGTACCAAAGGATTTGACAAAGGTAAAAAATAAAGTGGTCTTAAATTTGACAAAAAGGCAGCTTCTTTGCCTTTCGATTGCGGCGGCAATGGGATTACCGTTTATTTTTTAACAAAAGACTGGATTGGGACGAGTAATGCAGCAACAGGTATGGTCATTCTTATGGTTCCAGCTTTTTTATTTGCAATGTATGAGAAAGATGGAATGCCACTGGAAAAGATTTTGTTCCATATTATTCAAGTGAAACTGCAACGTCCGGCAGTCCGCAAATATGAAATAGAAAATTTTTATGAGAAGGAGGAAAATTTGCAGACGGAGAGAAAGAAAAAAGGAGGGAAGCCTGATGGTAGACAGAATGGATAAGAGAAAACCTGTAAAACTTACAAGAAGTGAGAAAAAAGCCATGAGGCGTACAGAAAAACTGGCAGTAAAATTAGAAAAAGAACAGGAAAGGGCAGATAAAATCCGCAGGAAAAAGGAAGCAAAAAGAGCTGCCCGTGAGGAAAAGAGGAGAAAAAAAGGAAGCAGAAAAAGTGGAGCGCAGAGAAAGGATAGGAAACCTACACTGAATAAGAGAACAGAAAGGAAGCATTCCTATTCAGAAAAGAAATCTTCTACCGGAAAGGTGAGATGTACCAATGTGAAAAGAAAACAGGAACGGAACATATCAGCACAGAACTCCATTCCATACAGAGAGATGGCAAAAGACGGAATTTGCAGGGTTCAGGAAAAGTATTATTCCAAAACAATCCGTTTTTATGATATTAACTACCAGCTTGCCCAGAATGAAGATAAGAATGCTATTTTTGAAAACTGGTGTGATTTCTTAAATTATTTTGATAGCACCATACATTTTCAGATTTCCTTTATCAATCATCATAGTAACATGAAGGAATTTGAATCCGTAATACAAATTCAGCCGCAGAATGATGCTTTTGATGATGTGCGTATGGAGTATGCACAAATGTTAAGGGATCAGCTTGCAAAAGGGAACAATGGTCTGGTACGGACAAAGTATATTACTTTCGGAATTGAAGCAGAGAATATCCGGGAGGCAAAACCAAAACTGGAGCGTATTGAAGCCGATATTTTAAATAATTTTAAGGTTCTTGGTGTGTCTGCATATCCATTGAATGGAGAAGAGAGGCTGCAAATCCTCTATGAAACTTTTAATCCGGAAGAGAAAGTGCCATTTCAGTTTTCTTATGACAGGATATTACGTTCCGGCATGGGAACAAAGGATTTTGTAGCGCCTACCAGTTTTGTTTTTAAAGAAGGGAAAACCTTTCAGATGGGAAATACCATAGGTGCAGCGTCTTATCTTCAGATTTTAGCACCGGAGTTGACAGATAAAATGCTGGCAGAATTTTTGGATATGAACAGAAACCTGATTGTGAATCTTCATATCCAGTCCATAGATCAGATGAAAGCCATTAAACTGGTAAAAAATAAGGTGACAGATATTAACCGTATGAAAATTGAGGAACAGAAGAAGGCAGTACGTGCAGGGTATGACATGGACATCAGTGCGACTCGTTCCTGAACAAAGCCTTCGTAGTTGAAGGACAAAATCAGGCACTAACAAGAGAACGAAAATTTCAAATGTTAGGAGAACTAACAATCCGAGAGGTGGAATGATGGGGTAACGCCCTGAAACGCCCCCTTAATACTCCGACTGGCAGGTGTAAGTGAAAACTGACTTGTCAGAAGCTCGGTGAAGGCGGCTGAGAGTAGCCGTATGGATTGCTGGATAATTACCAGCCCCACGAAAGCTGTCCAGAGGTGGACGGTGCTACCCATAGGCCGGAGGTCTACAAAATACCCAAGGTCAGAATGTTTGAAATATGACTGACGAAAACCGCGAATGTAAGGGTCTATACCATGACGGCATAGAAATGTGCCGGTAGCGTTCATCGCTAATCAGTGTGGTGGAGTAAAAATTGATGTTATGAAACACCATAGCACGTTACAGGCGTGTTCAAGCTGACAGGCTTAAAGCGGAGACCTAAAGGTATATGTAAAGATAGGATTGTTGGAACGAGGAAAGGCAGTAGGCTTCCACCATTAGGGAGTAAGCAGGCGAATCATATAAGCTGCTGTACTACTGCTGAAAAGCAGAGGTCGAACCGATGATGTTTTCTGCGAAAAAGAGGAAAACGGAGGAATGGCCTCAAGTCAGTCAAACAGGCAACTTAGCACTTAGTCGCAATTAGGATTGCGAGTATGACAAAAAGAAGTCACTCGCCATAAAGGAGAGTGATGCCTGATGCCAAATGAGAAGAAATCAAAAAGCAAATGCGTGGAGTATCTCCGCCACGCTGAATACTACGATATGCAGAATACCTTTGATGAACTGTATGCCAGAAGTCAAGCCGGAGAAATCTTTGACTGTCTAATGGATGTGATACTTTCGAGAGAAAATATCCTATTGGCTTATCGGAACATCAAATCCAATACCGGGAGTTTTACACCGGGAACGGACAAGCTGAAAATTTCAGATATTGGCAAACTTACTGCTGATGAAGTAACAGCAAGGGTAAGCAAAATCGTAAAGGGAGGTAAAAACGGCTACACCCCAAGAAGCGTAAGACGTAAAGAAATTCCAAAACCCAATGGGAGTACCAGACCTCTGGGAATCCCTTGTATCTGGGATAGACTGGTACAGCAATGTATCAAGCAGGTCATGGAGCCTATCTGCGAAGCCAGATTCAGTAATAACAGCTATGGATTCCGTCCAAATCGGTCGGTTGAAAATGCGATAGCCGCAATCTACAGGCTTATGCAGAGGTCAGGACTTTACTATGTCGTAGAGTTTGACATTAAAGGTTTCTTTGACAATGTAGACCATTCAAAGCTGATAAAGCAACTATGGTCGCTGAATATTCGGGATAAAGAATTGCTCTATGTAATCCGTAGGGTACTCAAAGCCCCAATCCTTATGCCGGACGGTCATACAGAACACCCAGTAAAGGGAACGCCGCAGGGCGGCATTATTTCCCCACTGCTGGCAAATGTGGTTCTGAATGAACTCGACCATTGGATTGAGAGCCAGTGGCAGTGCAATCCGGTAACGGATAACTATTCTCATAGAGAAAATGCGGCGGGCTGTACGATACAAAGTCATGCGTATCGGGCAATGCGGAATACAAGGCTAAAAGAAATGTATATCGTCAGATATGCAGATGATTTTCGGATTCTCTGTAGGACAAAAGAGCAGGCAGACAGGACGCTGATTGCGGTAACGCATTGGCTAAAAGAACGCTTACGTCTTGATGTCTCACCAGAGAAAACGAGAGTTGTCGACACCAGACGGAGTTATTCTGAATTTCTCGGATTCAAAATCAGACTACGCAAAAAGGGGAAAAAGTATGTTGTTCAATCGCACATGTGCGATAAAGCCTATAAAAAGGTTAAGGCGAACCTGACAAAGCAGGTCGGGAACATTAAATTTCCAAGAAAAGACCGTGGAGAAGCCGGAGAAGTACGGCTGTTTAACTCAATGGTTATGGGAATCCAGAATTACTATCAGTTAGCCACTGACATCAGTATTGATTGTGGTGATATAGGCAGAGCTGTCAATACAGCACTTAAAAACAGGCTGAAATCTGGAAAAACACACCGACTGCAAGAAAAAGGCCGAGACCTTACAAAAATGGAACTCCAAAGATATGGGAAATCGGAACAGCTAAAATATATAGCACAATCCAAAGAGCCGATTTATCCAATAAGCTATGTTCAATGTAAAAATCCAATGAGCCAGCGGCGGAAAGTATGTGCCTACACAGCGGCAGGCAGAAGTGAAATCCATGATGATTTGCGGATAAACACTTTCTTACTGCTACAGCTAATGAGAGCGCCTACATACAGCCGCAGTACAGAGTATGCGGATAACCGTATCTCACTGTTCTCCGCTCAATGGGGAAAATGTGCGGTAACGGGAAAGAATTTTCAGTGTATATCAGAAATTCACTGTCATCATAAAAAGCCGAAAGGCACTGGAGGGCAGGTGATAAATACGAAAATCTTGTATTAGTGCTTGCACCAGTACACGAACTGATACACGCAGTTGATGAGGACACGATTTGTTCTTATCTCTCCGCTCTTAAATTGGATGCTTCGCAGCTTGCGAAGTTAAATAAACTGCGAATACTGGCAAATCGGAAACCTATTGATTTGGAGAACCAGAAAACTATAAATTCTCATAATGGTATGACTAAGGAGACTAAGAAAACTGTTTGATTGATGGAACGCCGGATGCGGTGAAAGTCGCACGTCCGGTGTGAAGCGGGGAAAAGCTGGAGATAACTTCAAAGGCTTACCTATCGCTATTACCTTCTGACTTAAATACATACGGAGGAGAAGCCAAGAGGCTGTTGGAAGATTTACAGTCCAGAAATGAAAGAATGTTTTTAGTGACAGTTCTTTTCCTGAATACAGCGAAAACAAAGCAGGAATTGGATAATGCGGTATTCCAGACTGCCGGGATTGCACAGAAATATAATTGTTCTTTACGGCGTTTGGATTATCTGCAGGAGCAGGGATTGATGAGCAGTGTTCCGTTGGGAATGAATATGATTCCGATTAAACGGGCATTGACCACCACATCTACTGCTATTTTTGTACCTTTTACCACGCAGGAGTTATTTATGGGAGGAGAATCCCTATATTATGGCTTAAATGCGTTATCCAATAACATGATTATGGTAGACAGAAAGAAACTGAAAAATCCAAATGGTCTGATTCTTGGTACGCCGGGGTGCTTTACTGGGGAAACAAAACTGCTGTTACCAGATGGAAGAAAAGTCAGCTTCTTAGAATTGTTTGCAGAGAAAGAGGAAGTTTTTGTCAATAGTTTTGATTTCCAGAAGCAGGAGCTTGTAAAAGCCAGAGGATATGATGTGCGCTGTACGAAAGAAGTTACGGAATTGGTAGAGGTAGAACTGGAAAATGGAGAAATAGTACGCTGTACTCCGGATCACTGGTTTCTTACGCAGTCCGCAGGATATGTGGAAGCCTGTAACTTGAAAGTAGGGGCAAAGTTTATACCGGAACATGAAGTGAAGGCAGTCCGTTTCCTGAGTTTAGAAGAAGCGGTTCCTGTTTATGATATTTCCGTAGAAGGCTATCAGAATTTTCTTTTATCCTGTGGTGTAGTGGTACATAATTCAGGAAAATCTTTTGCGGCAAAGAGAGAGATTGCCAATGTGTTTTTTGCAACACAGGACGATATTATTATCGGAGATCCGGAAGGAGAATATTATCCGCTGGTACATGCACTGGGGGGACAGGTAATTCATATTTCCCCGACAAGTCACGATTATATTAATCCGATGGACATCAATCTGGATTATTCAGATGATGACAATCCTCTTGGATTTAAGAGTGATTTTATCTTATCTCTTTGTGAGCTGATTATGGGTTCCAGAAATGGAATTGAAGCAGAGGAAAAATCAGTGATAGACCGTTGTCTGCCACTGGTATACCAGAAGTATTTTGAAAATCCAACACCGGAAAATATGCCGGTACTTGGAGATTTATATGACTGCCTGAGAAAACAGGAAGAAGTACAGGCACAGAGGATTGCCACAGCGCTTGAAATTTATGTCAATGGTTCCCTGAATGTATTCAATCATCATACGAACGTGGAACTGAATAATCGCATTGTATGTTTTGATATTAAAGATTTGGGAAAGCAGTTAAAGAAGTTAGGAATGCTGATTGTGCAGGATCAGGTGTGGAATCGTGTGACCGTAAACCGTGTAGCCCATAAGTCTACCCGATACTATATAGATGAGTTCCATTTGCTTTTGAAAGAAGAGCAGACTGCAGCTTATTCCGTAGAAATCTGGAAGCGATTCCGTAAATGGGGAGGTAAACAAAACAGAATACTTAAAATATTGCAAAGGAGTATTGTGTATGCCGTCTTAATTGAAGCCGAAGGAAACAATTAAGAGTATAAGTGGAGAAGAAAACGGGAAGGGGGTTGCAACCCTAATCCGAGTGGAAGTTTCAGAATAATATTTGAAACACACGCAACGCATAGAGCCTGAACCCCAATCTGTGATGTTTGGGAATATAATGGCTCCACGAGGCTCCGCTGTCGTTTCGGCTTGTGTAAAAACACAGGACAAAAAGATATGCTATGCCGGGAATGAAAGGACATTCCGATGAAAATGAGTGAAAACTCCGGAGGGACAGATAAAAAACTGTCTGTTAATCACAAACAGATACCAACAGGAATTACGCAGAACATTAAAGATCTCCTTGCCAGCCGTGAAATTGAGAATATTTTTGAAAACTCTGATTTCATTTATATGCTGAATCAGGCGGCGGGAGATAGACAGATTTTAGCAAAGCAACTGAATATTTCTCCGCATCAGCTTTCCTATGTGACAAATAGCGGGGAAGGAGAAGGATTGATTTTTTATGGAAATGTCATCATTCCTTTTAAAGACCGTTTCAATCATAATCTGCGCTTGTATTCGCTTATGACAACCAGACCTTCGGATTTGGAAAAACACGCAGGAAAAGGTGCTTAGGATAAAGCAGAGAAAAAGGAAGTGATATACGATGCAGGAACATAAATATCAGGCAAGGGAAAAGCCAGTCCGGGAGATAGAACGTGAGGAAAAAACAAAGATCAGACAGGAAGGAAAGGGGCTGGCACGGGATAGACCGATTGAAAAGGTACTATTGGAAAAAAATATAACGGATAAAGAAACCGTGCCTGCAGAGAAAGAAAAGCAGGAAGTTTCAGCCGGACAAAGAAAAAAGAAACAAACACGTTGAGAAGCTTTGCGAGCCACAGAGAAGAAGACGTAGATGGAAAGTTTACCAGAGAACCTGTTACCATTTCAGAGCCGGAGAAGAAAGTGGAAGGAGAGAATGGAAAGGAAGAATTATCAGAACATTCTCTCCGCATGGGAAATTTTCGGGGAAAAGCAAAGAACCAATCTTTAGAGAGTGAGAGTTCGCAACGGGACAGCCGTAAGAAAAAGCTGGTACAGGAACATGCCCGTAAGAGAAAAACAGAGGGAGAAAATTCGGTCAATCCAGAAGAGGAAAAGGGAAGGAAACCACAGGATAACTCTTTAGAAAATGTTCGGGAGAAGAAACAAAAGCAGAAGCGATTGCAAGAAGAAACAGCACGTTCCCAAAAGAAACTTTCTTTTTCTGATGAGGGAAATGGTATGATCCGTGGTGCAGGAATGGGAATTGCAAAAAAAGGAATTTCTGTAACAGCCAGTACCATTGAAAACTCTTTGCAAACACAGGAAACAGATGAAAATGCAGCGACAGAGGGGGCAAAGCAATCCGGAATACTAAGTGAAAAAGCCTTACGTTATGCTGTAAAAAAATCAAGACGACAGGCACAGTATCATAAAGGAAGATATAAAGAGGAAGAATCCGTAAAGAATTCTTTGCATTTTGATTTTGTGCAGGGAACTACAGACAATATAAAAACAGAGAGAGCAGGGAAACAGGCACAGGAGAGAAAACATCTGTTAAACCGTTTCTGGCAAAAACAGCGCTATAAAAAAGCAAGGCAGGCAGCACAGCAGGGAGAAAAGACAACTGCGGAGGCAGCAAAGACAGCGCAGACTTTTTAGAAAAAGCGAAGAGCATTGTAACTTCCTTTTTAAGACACATAAGGGATTTTTGGGAATTGTGATTGCGATTCTTCTATTTGTCCTGATGATAGGTGTGGGAATGTCCAGTTGCAGTGCGGTCTTTCAAGGGACTGTTTCGACAGTTGTAGGGACAACCTATGCCAGTGATGATGAAGATATTTATGCCGTAGAAGCTGCTTACTCCAAATTAGAAGCAGAGTTAAATCAACAGATTAACAGTATGGAAGCCCGACATGAGGGCTACGAGGAATACCGCTATCAGGTGGACGAGATTTCACACAATCCGTATCACCTGATTTCTTATTTTACAGCCTTATATGGGGACTTTACTTATGAACAGGTGGCAGGAGAAATAGAAGAAATCTTTCAACAGCAATACCATTTAACGACAGAAGCAACCAAAGAGGTTGTAACAGAAACAAAGAAAGTAAAAGTAGGAGAATCTCTTGGAAAGGTTGTAACCAGTGGATACTGTAACTGTTCTATTTGCTGTGGAAGTTGGTCAGGCGGTCCGACAGCAAGCGGTGTCTATCCAAAAGCAAACCATACCATTGCAGTAGATGCCAACAATCCGTTTGTACCCATTGGAACAAAGGTTGTCATGAATGGTGTGGAGTATACGGTGGAAGATACGGGAGCATTTGCCCGTTACGGAGTTCAGTTTGATGTTTATTATGACAATCATGCGGCGGCTTCTGCACATGGACATCAGACTTGGGAGGCTTTTATTGCGGACAGTAATGGGAAAAATGAGATTGAAGTTACAACAACACAGGAAGTAAACCGTATGGACATTACCCTGACAAATAAAGGCTTGGACGCTGTTCTTCGCAGCCGCATGGACGAAAATGAAGAAAAACGCTATGACATTTATAACACCACTTATGGAAATCGGGACTATCTCTTTGATAAGAATACCATTCCAATGGGTGGAGGAAATGGCGGTTTTGGATATGAAATTCCACCGGAGGCTTTGACGGATGAACGCTTTGCCAATATGATACGGGAAGCAGAAAAATATTTGGGTTATCCCTATGTATGGGGTGGTGCATCTCCAAGCACCAGTTTTGACTGTTCCGGATTTGTATCATGGGTAATCAATAATTGTGGCAATGGCTGGAACGTGGGACGGCAGACTGCAGACGGATTACGTTCCTGTTGTGCTTATGTTCCGCCGGAACAGGCAAAGCCGGGAGATTTAATTTTCTTTCAAGGCACGTATGATACGCCGGGAGCAAGCCATGTGGGGATTTATGTAGGCAATCAAGTGATGATCCACTGTGGTGATCCCATTCAGTATGCAAATATCAGTACCCCATACTGGCAGCAACATTTTATGGCATTTGGCAGACTTCCTTTAAAAAAGAGATGGAGGCAGGATATTGAATAAGAAGTTACAAAAAGTGTTAGAGGAAATTGAAAAAACAGAAACAAAGATTGCACAATGGCAGGAACATTTGAAAATGCTGCTGGTTCAGAAGAAGCAGTTGGAAGATACGGAAATTTTAAAGAGTATCCGTTCCATGCGCCTTGAGAGCCGGGAGCTTTTGCAGGTTTTAGAAAAACTGCAGAAAGGCGAGTTTCAGCTTACTGGGAATCGTTACGAAAATCCACGCAAAAGTGATTTTTCAGAAAAAGAGGAAACGAAGGAGGAAACAAATGGTGAACGTGAAATTTAAAAAATGGCTGGCAGCCTGTATTGTAAGTATGGGAATTGTTTGCAGTGCCGGTGTGACAGCATTTGCATATACAGGAGAAGGAACACCGACAGAACAGGGAACGGAAGCGCCTACTCCGATACCGGAGCAGACACCAGCACCACAGGAGGGACAGACGGAAGAAGGAACCCCGTTTTCTGTTCCGGGGAATGGGCAGATTCTGGACGATAAGAACAATGACAGCACAAAGCAGTTTTTGACAGTTCAGACAAAGAAAGGGAATACTTTTTTTCTTGTTTTAGACCGATCCAGTTCTACGGAAAATGTATATATGCTTTCTATGGTAGATGAAAATGATCTGGCAGAATTTGTTCCAGAAAAGAAGCCGCAGACAGACCCCCCGTCTGTGGTCATTCCGGAAACAGAGAAAAAACCGGAGGCAGAAAAGCCAGAGAAAAAAGCAGATAAGGCAGAAAATCAGACGGGCGCACTGCTTGCAATCGGTTTACTTGCGGCAGGCGGCGCTGGAGCCTATTACTATTTTAAGGTTGCAAAACCGAAAAAGGCAGAAACAGATGCCGAAGATGAAGATTTGGAATTTTATAACGGTCCATATATCAATGAAGATGCAGAGGATGCAGAAGAAACAGAAGAATAGAACAAAACAGGGACAGCTTATGAAAGGGCTGTCCTTTTTGAAAAGGAGAGGAACAATATGTTTTTAGTATTAGGAGAAAAGCCCAGTGTTGCACAGGCATTGGCAGAAGTGTTAGGGGCAAAGAAAAGAGCGGACGGTTATCTGGAAGGAGAGGACTGTATCGTAAGCTGGTGTCTGGGACATTTGGCAGAGTATGCAGCTCCGGAAGTATATGATGAAAGGTATAAGAAATGGGAGTTTGCAGACCTTCCAATTCTTCCAAAGGCATGGGAGTTACGGATTGCCAAAGATAAAAAAGAGCAGTTTGATGTATTAAAAGAATTATTAAACCGAAAAGATTTGGAATATGTCGTAAATGCCTGTGATGCAGGTCGAGAAGGGGAACTGATCTTTAAAAGAGTGTATGATTTATCGAAAAGTAGCCTTCCGGTGAAAAGATTATGGATCAGTTCTATGGAAGAACAGGCAATTTGTGATGGATTTTCCAATTTGAAAAATGGAAAAGAGTATGAAAGACTGTGTGAAGCTGCTGTTTGCAGGGCAAAAGCGGACTGGCTTGTTGGCATGAATGCCACCAGAGCATTTACAACTACTTATTATAAGAGAATGGTCGTAGGAAGAGTACAGACGCCCACTCTTGCTATGTTAGTGGAACGTCAGAAGAAAGTGGAAAATTTTGAGAAAGAAGCCTATTATCAGGTGGAACTTCCGGTGCTTGATTTTTTTGTTACATCAGAAAAAATGAAAAAAGAAGAAGAGGCAGATACACTGGTAAAAATGTGCGAAGGAAACCCCATTCATATTTTAAAAGTGGAACGCAAACAGAAAAAAGACAAATCCGCCAAAGCTATATGATCTTACTACGCTGCAAAGAGAAGCAAACCGATTTTTTGGATATACGGCACAGGAAACATTGACAGAGCTGCAGAAATTGTATGAAGAAAAATGGGTAACGTATCCCAGAACAGACAGCCAGTATATTACGGAAGATATGGAACAGTCTGTATTGGAACTTTTGGATATTCTTTCAGATATGCTTCCTTTTTGTAGCAGGGAGCTGGTAGGGAGGAATGTAGGGGCAATCATCAATAACCAGAAGGTTTCCGATCATCATGCGCTCCTTCCAACAAAAGAAGCATGGAAACAGGATATAGGGGCTTTATCGAAAAAACAGAAGGATATTTTCTATCTGATTGGACAGAGATTAGCACAGGCAGTTTCAGAAGCGGCAATTTTTGAAGAAACAGAAGTATCGGCAGAATGTGCAGATCACCTTTTTGCAACAAAAGGGAAGAAGGTGGTGGAACCGGGCTTTCAAAAAATTTTGAAAGCGTTTCAGGAAAAGGTGAGAAAAACAGAAGAAGCGGGAGAAAAAGAGGAAAAAGTTTCGATTTCGGAAAATATTTCAGATGGAATGGAAATAGCAGGAAGGACACCGGAAAAGAGAAAGCGCTTTACCGCACCGCCAAAACCGTATTCCGATGTGATATTTTGTGAGCGTAAGGAGTGGATAGGAATTGAAGAAAGGAGTTCAGCATGAGAAGAAAAAAAGATAGAAGCAATGGCATTACTGCTTTGTATGAAAGACTGTCTCGTGATGACGATAATGCTGGAGAGAGTAACAGTATCATTCATCAAAAGCAAATGCTTGAAGATTATGCTATAAAACATGGTTTTACGAATCTTGTTCATTTTACCGATGATGGTTGGAGTGGAGCGACCTTTGACAGACCTTCATGGAACAGACTTGTTGAAGGTGTTAAAAACGGAGAAATCACTGCCTGTATCTGCAAAGATATGTCCAGAATCGGCAGAGACCATTTGCAAGTAGGTTTTTTCACTGACATTCTGTTTAGAGAAAAGGAAGTTCGATTTATAGCAATCAATAATGGTATTGACAGTGACCGTCAAGAAACCAGTGAGTTTGCCCCTTTTCTGAATATCATGAATGAGTGGTTTGTCAGGGACACAAGTAAGAAAATTAAAGCTGTACTGAAATCCAGAGGTTCTTCCGGCAACGCTCATACAAGTAATATCCCACCATACGGCTATTTGAAAGATCCCGAAAACCCCGACCATTGGATTATTGATGAAGAAGCTGCCGAAGTAGTCCGCAGAATTTATCGCATGACTATTGAGGGAAAAGGACCTTATCAGATAGCAAGAGAACTTTCAGAAGAAAAATAGAAAGACCATCTTATTATCTTGGCAAAAAGGGACTTGGAAATCATGCAAGCAACTATGACAAAGAAAATCCGTATATGTGGCGAGGAAATCAGGTTACTACTCTGATTGCCCGACCAGAGTATATCGGAAAGACTGTCAACTTCAGGACATTCAAAAATTCCTATAAGGACAAAAAGACGAAAAGGGCAGACAAGGAAGATTGGGTGGTTTTTGATGATACACAAGAGCCTATTGTCGATGAAGAAACATGGCTGCTTGCTCAAAAGTTAAGACAGAATGTAAGAAAAGCAGATCCTATGGGCGAGCCTAATGTTCTGACCGGAAAGATTTACTGTGCTGACTGTGGTGCGCCGATGTATAATCACAGGCAACGAAAAGGGCGTGAAAGAATATACTATACTACCAAAGGCGAAAAGCGGATAAGCCATTCAAATCCGGCAGATTGTTATGAATGTTCCACTTATAATCTTGCTTATCAGAAGTATGACCGGCATTGTACTTGCCACCATATTTCAACAAAAGCACTTAAAAGCATCATTCTGAAAACCATACAAGAGACTTGCCATTATGTTTCTTTGAATGAGCAGGAGTTTGTCTATTCTCTGCAAGAAGAATCGGCGATGAAAGATATTGCTGTTTCTGAAACTGTAAAAAACCGCATTGAAAGAAATCAGAAGCGAGTTCACGAACTGGATATGCTTATCAGGAAAATCTATGAAGATAATGTAATTGGAAGATTGCCGGACAGGCTTTTTCAGAGTATGCTTACTGATTATGAAAATGAGCAGAACGAGCTAAACAAGATTATTGAGACTGACACCGCTGATATGCAACGAATTATAGGCGGTCAAAATAATGTGGAGCGTTTTATAAAGCTGGTCAAAAAGTATGAGAACATTACAGAGCTTACTCCTGCCATGATAAATGAATTTATCGACAAAATTCTGGTTCACGAGCCACAAGGAAAAGGTGCAGACCGCACCACAGAGGTGGAGATATATCTTAACTATGTCGGGCAATTTCAAGTACCTGTGGAGCAGCATGAACCAACAGAGGAAGAAAGGATTGCTGCTGAAAAAGAGGCGGAACGGCTTCGCAGAAAACGAGAATCCAATCGTAAGTATATGAAAAAGATTCGTGAGAAATCAAAAGAATTTGCGGAGCATGAGCGTATAGCAGAAGAAAAAAGTTCTGATAGCAATGTGCGTGTTGAACAGAACGCCACAAGTAAATCAAATCAGCAAAAAATGAAAGGAGAAAAAATAGCATGACAGAATTGAAACCACGAATCCATGATGAAAGCAACGGTCTGGACTATGTTCTTGTGGGCGATTACTATGTGCCGGACTTGAAGCTGCCGGAGGAACACCGCCCTATCGGTATGTGGGGCAGACTGCACAGGACATATTTGGAGCAGTACCGCCCTACAAGGTTCTCTGCCCTCTGTTTATCCGGCGAACTGCATACTTACCTTGCTGACCTGAACGAACAGGCAACGGAAAGGTGCAGCCTTATCATTGAGCAGATGAAACAAGCCGAGGGTGTGACCGAAACCATGAAAGCAGACAATCAGATGTTGTGGGTACAGTCCATGAACTCTATCCGTAACCGAGCCGAAGAAATCATCAGACAGGAAATGATTTACTGCTGATTTTATCAAGTCCAAAACCAACAAATTTATATCGTAAACGAAGCGACAGGTATTTCCTTATGAAGTGTCTGTCGCTTTTCATTTATCAAACTTTAAGGAGGAAAACACAATGAAGATGAACCGGAATGAAATGGAAGCCCTTTATGCCTTTGGCTGTCCGAACCTGAAAGCAACTGTCGAGCGTTTGCGTATGGTAGCTGCCCTTGCACCCGATCCAGTGGCGAAGAAGCTGTTTTATATGCTTTCCGTTAAGCTGAGTGCTGAGGGTGTTGAAAGGTGGTATCGCTGCTTTTACTGCAAGCTGCGTGTGTTGAAAAACCATAGGGAGGGCTGCTATGGCGAGACTGACGAAGATTGAGAAAGAAACAATCGTTCTCTTTAATGAGGGCGAGGACAAGGCAAATATCTACACCCACAACGCCGGATTGAAAAAGAGGTTGGCTGCTTTTGCTAAGAAGTACCCTGACCTTTGCAGACTGGAAAAATCCAATGTTCAAGGCGGTGTTTCTTATGAGCTGGCAAAGTCCCGTCTGTCTATCCGCTTCCTGCCGCCTTACAGTGAGGAACGCAGACAGAAAGCCAGTGAATATGCGAAAAAACATGGGCTGAACAGTCAGCAGGGATAATGTGATAATCAGGGCTGATATGCGGTTAAAATGTCAGGTGCAGACCTGATGTTTTGACCGTTGCCTATCGCCTGTGAGGAAAGTATCGGGGACTATGAAATTTGCAGAAATGTGCGTTACGGGTAGCAAGATAAAAAGCTGTGAAAATTTAATGCCACTTCGGAATTATTAACACTTATTTGTAGATTTAAGGTATGGAGATATGTTAGAATAGCAATAAATAATGACGAAAGGGTAATTTTTATATGATGAAACTTAGTGAAAAACCAAAATTTCATACTATATGGTGTTGAAAATAAAATAGAGAGGAAAGAGATTTATAAATTTGATGGAGCAATACTTTTTCTCTGTTTTTTTAGCAATGTTTATAGCAGATTCAACTCCGTCGCCCTCTTTTTTACAGAATTTTTTTAATACTATTCTATGTTGTTTTCGTAATTGCTACATTTTCAAAATCAGATGTGACTGGCGAAAAAACTTTTTTGGATTCATGGCATTCAAGGTTTAGGAATGGGCATTTTGTTCGGTTGGTTTGGGACTATTCTCATGTTTTCAACATTAGAAAAGGAAGATTATAGTTCTTATATGGCTATTTTATTGATTGTATATATAATGAGTGCGATAGCATATACATGTTTAGTTATGTTTCTCATAAAAAAGGATATATATAATTCAGATTCTAATAAAAAAGTTATGGGAGGTTGGAGTTTCGTTTGTTTTGGAATGCTCGGAATATCCGTCGCTAAAATAATGAGTTCTAAAATACCATATATATCCATGATTAGGATAGCAGGTTTGGGATTTTATGTTCTTTCGTTACTATGTTTAATGAGTATAATTTTTTTCGTGAAGTACTTTTTGATAAAAAAATATAAGCTAAAACCGAATGAATAAATAATCTTTATATTCCACATAAATGATAATCAGCTGCATAGTTGGTCGTTTTTGTTTATCCATTTACAGACTATTTGTAATCTGCCACAACTGAATATGACCGTTAAGGTCAGATGAAGAAACCGATGTATTGAGCGTAAAGCGATCATGCGTCGGTTTTTCTTATTTCATGAGCTGACAGAATTCCGACTGTATATCACCCGTGAGGAAAGTATCGGGGACTATGGATTTTGCAGAAATGTGCGTTACAGGTAAGTAAAAAACTACTTGATAGAGTGTAAATTGAATTGTTCATATCGGTATGATATAATTTACTGAAATGAAGCAAGAAGGTGGACTTTTGTATGAAAAATTTTTGAAAATATTGCTAATCGTTATAGGAATAGTTTTTTTGATTTTTGCAGCGCTGATATGTATTGGACTGTTTGTTGATTATGATGACCATATTGAAAATGGTCGTTATACTTATGTTCCGGAAGAAGAAAACAAAGGAAATGAGTATATCGAGTTTAAGTTGACAGATAATGGAAAAGACGATTCTAAACTTACATATTATAACTCTATCGAAGAAGCTATTTTGAATTCCCCCTTAAAAGCAGAACATGAAGATTTATCAGCTCCAGAAGATTTTCTTAATCATGTTGATGAAATATTGCATATATGGAATGGCAAACAGTATGATACGATTTTCTATCGAGCAGGAAGTGATAACGATCCCGTTCAAGGTTTTGTGATTGCACGCTGCAAAAAACAGATAGAAAATGAAAGTACACAATATGCGTTTGTAAATGCCACACCATCTGCCACTACACCAGATACCACTTATGGGGGAGACTTCAAAAAATTTATCCATTTATCTTTAACAATAAGTGATATTCAACAAGACTTAAATCCAAATTATCCAGATACCAGATTCGTTTTTGGCTATGCACATGATAAAGAAATTTACTCATTAGAAGTAGAGGGTCAAAAGCCAGATGGAATTATAGAATATGAAGAATATGGTAGAACGATGTATATGTGGTATTATAACGATTTGGAAAGCAATAAAAGAGGCGATTGTCTGAGCTACTCAGTAGATGTGCCAGAATAATTTTTCAAATTGGCTAATCTGCCACAACTGAATATGACCGTTAAGGTCAGATGAAGAAACCGATGTATTGAGCGTAAAGCGATCATGCGTCGGTTTTTCTTTTTTGCAAAATAGTCCGGTGGACTGTTTTGTAAAACCGAAGGAACTGACAGAGCTTGAGACGGGGCGAAGTCAGTTTGTTCGAGCGGGAGTACAGAGGGTGCAACCCTTTGTGCATGGGTACAGGGAATGCAATATCCCTGTGCAGGTCAAGGGCGGCAGCCTTGCCCAGTTAAGTGGCGTTTCGCCACTTAGTACTGGGTATTACTTGACGCAGAAAGCCGCAAGGAATCAGCTTCGCTGCCCTTCTCCCCTGTCGGGGAAATCAAAAAGAAAAGGAGGAACTCATGTGAAATTAACAAGACACAATGGACGAGCCGGAAAGAATGGCGTTTATAATCCGAAGCACAATGACCGCAGTTTTGACATTGCCAACAGCGAACACATTGACGAAGAACGAGCCAAACAAAATCTCTATTGGGACTGTTACAATGGCTTCCGCAATTTCAAAAATCCCGAAAAGGAAAATGAGCTGTCTGCCACTTTTGAAGATGTGGAACAGCTTTTTTATCGTCAGCGGTATCGTGATTTTGTGACCGGACAGAACGAAAGAAATGTGAAGAACCGACACCCTGAAAGAAATAAGGAAACCGGAGATTTACTCAAAAGCAAAAAGACCTGTCCAGAGGAAACGGTCTATCAGATTGGAACGCTTGATAATCATGTTCCACCGGAATTGCTCATTGAGATCGTCACAGAATTTATGGAAATCGTAAATGAGCGTTTCGGTTCTCATGTCCATATCCTGAATTGGGCTCTGCACTTGGATGAAAGTACCCCTCATATTCACGAGCGTCATGTGTTCGACTGTGAAAATCAATATGGGGAGATTGCCCCACAACAGGAAAAGGCTTTGGAAGCACTGGGGTTTGAACTGCCGGAACCGGAGAAGCCTGTCGGAAGAAAAAATAACCGCAAGATGACTTTCGATTCAGCTTGCCGAGTGCTGCTGTTTGATGTGGCGAAAAAGCATGGCTTACAACTGGAAGAAGAACCGGAATATGGTGGTCGTGCATATCTGGAAAAACAGGACTATATTCTTTTCAAGCAAAAGGAGCAACTGGCAGCACAGGAGCAAAAGCTGGAAGAACTCACGATGAAGATTGAGGATGTGGAAGCTCTGGTGGACGAGGTTGCCGATATTGCCTATGACAAGGCGGTTGAGGTCGTTGCTGATACTGTGAAACTGGAAACGCACAAGGAGGATATTAAGCTGGTGGAGCAGTCTAAGGCATGGGTTCTCTCCCCTGAGCGTAAGGCTTCAAAGAAAGAAATCGAGTATGCAACGAAACGATTGGATGGCGTGATTGCCAGAATCACAAACGCTATGAAATCAACCATTCAGAAAATTCAAACCACGCTGATGAAACCGGAGGTCAAAAAAGCCGGAACGGAGCAAATCAAGAAGAAAGCCAAAAGTTCCATTATAGAGCAGTTGAGCCGAAAAAGAAAGAAATGGCAGAGCGTGAAGTCAGCCGGACACTTCCGGCGAAAAGCAAAAAACAGGATATGGAACTCTAAAGCACTTGCTGTTTTCACTTTGAAAATGACAGGTGCTTTTGCTTTAGGGAGCAAGAAAATATCTTCCATTCTTTAGGTTGATGAAGTATAATGATAGTAAGAAATTTTTTGTAATGACCTTAATCCAATAAGTGATTTTGCAATTATCAAGTAAAGGATGTAATTATATGAAGAAAGTACTGTTGCTTTTCAGTGTGATTATTATACTCGGTTTAACAGGCTGCTCTAACAAATATTTCAATGACTGGTTTAGCTCTGAACAAAATGAAACGGATAAGATGTGTCAACAAATTATCGAGGCATGTAAGCAACAGGATTCAGAGAAACTCAAATCTCTATTTTCCGAAGAAAGCAAAAAGAACATTGAGAATTTAGACACTGAAATCTCTGCTTTTTTCGATTATATTGAGGGCAGTATCCAAAGTTTTGAGGGCGATTGTGCATCATCAAGTGAAAGCAACTATGGTAAAAGGAAAACGGAATTGGATGGTATGTATCTCATATTGACAGAGAAGGAACGGTATTGTATGAATTTTTATATGTATAGTGAGGATGATGAAAATGCCCAAAATGTGGGGATATATAAAATTGAAATTGCATTAGAGAGCGAAGTGGCTGAGGATAATTTTATATGGGATAATCCCCCAAACGGTATTTTTGTTGGAGGACAAAATTGATTTTTGTTATGAGAGAACATTAAAGTATAAATTTCGGATGGTATAAGAAAAACTGACTACAATTAAATCTTCACAGCTTTACTAAGCAAGAGATCCGAATGATATGCTCCCTTCATGATGACAGTTTGTTTTTTCACTGTCTCTCATAAAGGGAGCATATCAGAAAAGGTCTCCTGCTTTTTTTCCCAAAAACTGAATATGGAACTCTAAGGCACTTGCTGTTTTCGTTTTGAAAATGACAGGTGCTTTTGCTTTAGGGAGCAAGAAAATATCTTCCATTCTTTAGGTTGATGAAGTATAATGTAAGCAACAAACTTGAAGTTTAAGGGAATGATATTATGGATTTTGCTATATTTAGATTGTTTATAAGAGTTTCATTATTTGTTATAGCTTTAATTGCTTGCATTATCTATCTAATTAAAAAAGAAAACTTATCTATTCGATATTTTTTGATAAAGAAGCGATAAAAAAGAATATACTGGAAAAAATGATATAATATTTCTTCGATTGGCTAATACCATTCTTGTTATAGTAGCTATTCTTTTAATCTTATATTTGAAAGATTTTGTTTTAGATATGCCTTACATCATAAACAAACAGTATAGTTATGCAGAAGGATATGTAACTGAACAATCTCATGGTGGTGCAGATATATCTTCTGAAAGAAGAAGTATTTTTCTATATGATAAAGTTAAAGATGATGAAATCGAAATCACAGTATTTTCAAGGTATGTTGATAAAAATACTTATTTAAAGGTACAATATCTTCCGCATACGAAATATGGTGCTATTGTAGAAAATAAATAATTCATTCTAAAAAGAAAAATCCCAGTTTGTATAACTGGCAACCCAACCACAATTAAATCTTCACAGCTTTGCTAAGCAGGAAATCTGAAAAGGTCTCCTGCTTTTTTGCACCTAAAATTAAATATGGAACTTTAAGGCACTTGCTATTTTCGTTTTGAAAATGACAGGTGCTTTTTTCGTTTCAGGAAAGGAGTCACATGAATGTATTTGAAATTGTAAAAGAAAATGTTACTGCCCGACAAGCCGCAGAAGCCTATGGCTTGAAAGTGGGTCGCACAGGTATGGCGTGCTGTCCGTTTCACTCGGATATGTCCCCCAGTATGAAGCTGGATGAACGCTATTACTGTTTTGGCTGCGGAGCAACCGGAGACGCTGTTGATCTCACAGCGAAGCTATTCGGTATCGGGCTGAGGGAAGCTGCTGTCAAACTTGCTGAAGATTTTGGTCTTAACTATGACAGCCGACAAAAGCCCAGTGTCCGCCCTCGTATTCGTGAGCCGACACCGGAGCAGAAATATCAAAAAGAAGAAAATCATTGCTACAAGGTGCTGACGGATTATTTTCATCTTCTTAGAGAATGGGAAAAGAAATACGCTCCTAAACAGCCGGATGAGGAATGGAATCCTCTGTTTGCAGAAGCACTGTATAAGAAGAACTATATCGAATATCTGCTTGATATTCTTCTGTATGGTTCATTGGAGGAACGAAAAGCACTTGTGGCAGAACAGAGAAAGGAGGTGTTGAAACTTGAACAACGAATTGCAGAACTGTCAGCAGACAGAACCATGCACAGTAGAAGAAATCCGAAACAGCTTAGAGCAGAGCGAGAAAGGTAAGGTTTATAATACTGCCGCAAATTATAAGCGTGTTCTGCAATATGACCCACTTTTGAAAGGAGCTATCCGAAAAAATCTTCTGACCGAAAGAATCGACATTGTGAAGCCCCTCGGTTGGTATCGTGACAGCCCGACATTGACGGATGTGGATGTGAAATATCTGCTCCTATATTTTGAAGAAAACTATGGATTGACCGTAGAAAAGAAAATCATAGACGCAGTTGCGGTTATTGCCAACGAAAACCGTTACCACCCTGTCTGCGATTTTCTCAATGCCCTACACTGGGACGGAACGGAACGCATACGCTTCTGTCTGCACCGCTTTCTCGGTTCTGATACAGATGATTACACCTATGAAGCATTGAAGTTGTTTCTGTTGGGTGCTATCTCACGAGCCTTTAAGCCGGGGTGCAAATTTGAGGTAATGCTCTGTCTTGTAGGCGGTCAGGGAGCCGGAAAGTCCTCTTTCTTCCGTTTGCTTGCGGTCAATGATGATTGGTTCTCTGATGACTTGAAGAAGCTGGATGATGAAAATGTGTACCGCAAAATGCAGGGGCATTGGATTATTGAAATGTCGGAAATGATTGCAACCGCCAACGCTAAGAGCATTGAAGAAATCAAGTCCTTTCTGAGCCGCCAAAAGGAAACCTATAAGATACCCTATGAAACACATCCGGCAGACAGAAAACGACAATGTGTGTTTGGAGGTTCTTCCAATACCCTTGACTTTCTTCCCCTCGACCGAACAGGCAACCGCCGCTTCGTTCCGGTTATGGTCTATCCTGAAAGGGCTGAGGTTCATATTTTGGCAGATGAACAGGCTTCAAGAGAGTATATCAATCAGATGTGGGCAGAAGCTATGGAGATTTACAGAAGCGGAAATTTCCGTCTGAGATTCAGTCCGGCTATGAACGCTTATCTGAAAGCCCACCAAAAGGACTTTATGCCGGAGGACACAAAGGCAGGACAGATTTTAGACTATTTGGAACGCTATTCCGGCAGCATGGTCTGTTCCAAACAGCTTTATAAGGAAGCACTGGGGCATGATTATGACGAACCGAAACAATGGGAACTGCGAGAGATCAACGACATTATGAATAACGCTGTCACAGGCTGGAGGGCGTTCAGCAATCCTAGGTATTTTCCAGAGCCTTACCGCAGACAAAAAGGCTGGGAGCGTATCAGGAACGACAACGAGCCTGACAACAGCATGGATGGTTTTCAAGAAATCCCGACAGAGGAAATGGAACAGTTAGGGCTTCCGGAAGAATGGTTGAAGCAAAAATAAAAGCTCGTTGTCGCTTCGGTTGTCGAGCCGGTTGTCGGTCTGGTTGTCGGGCAAAAATCCCGAAAGCCTTGATATTGCGGCACTTTTCCCTCTCTGACAACCATGACAACCAATATTATAAAGAAAAAGGAAATAGTAAAAAGATAGTATCGCCCGATAAAGAAAAAAGGTTTTCTGATGTCCGTTGTCGGAACTTCGTTGTCAGACCTTTCCTTGTCGGGCTTTTTTCATTCAAGGAGGAATATCGTATGACAAATATTGTGAACAGTACACTACCCACCCCAAATAACCATTCGGAGAAAAACAAACCGGATGGAGTTTTTGTGATTAAGCAAGGCAAAACAAATTATAAAGTCAAAGTGTTTTTTGACCATAGTAGCGGTTTGACTGCTGAGGACAGATTGAAACGCATTATTCAGGCAGAAGCAGAGAGAGAATCTGCGTAAGTAATATAAAAAATATCCACGCACCCCCTTGACAAAAGCTTTCAGAAGATACACTGCTTTCTGCAATGGAAACAGCCGGAAATCATTCTTTTGATGTGGAAACCGAGAAGAAGGGATTAGGAACTCCTGCAACAAGAGCGGGTATTATTGAGAAATTGGTGTCTTCCGGATATGCCGTAAGAAAGGGGAAACAGCTTCTTCCTACGAAAGAAGGAATTGCATTGATTTCTGTATTGCCAGAAGAATTAAAATCAGCGGCTTTAACAGCAGAGTGGGAGAATGAATTACTTCGTATGGAGAGAGGGGAAGTTACCAGTGAAACATTTATGGAGGACATTACGGAATTTGTCCAGAAATTGATTGCAGGTTGCAGGGAAATTCCAAAAGAGGAACGATACCATTTTTACGAAAAAGAAAGTATCGGGAAATGTCCGGTATGTGGAAGTCCTGTGTATGAAGGAAAAAAGAATTTTTATTGTTCTTCCCATGATTGCAATTTTGCCCTCTGGAAAGAGAGCCGTTATCTCGTTGGAATGAAAAAGACGTTGGATCAGAAAATGGCAAAGGAACTTTTAGAGCATGGGAAAACCCGTGTGACTGATTTTTATTCCCAGAGGACGGGAAAGAAATTTACAGCAGACTTATTGCTGGAACTGCAAGGGGACAGGGCAAGCTTTAAAATGGAATTTCCAAAAAGAAAATAGAAAGAAGAGGAGGGAGTGTTCATGGGAAAACTCTATGAGATTTTGGGGCTTGCCCAATATGAAGCGGAAAAAATCAGCAGTTCTCCAAGAGATTGGCTGCATTATCTGGATACTGCATCACAACTGTACCGTTACTCTTTTTCTGATACACTTTTAATTCATGCACAGCGTCCGGGGGCAACTGCCTGTGCAGAGCTGGAAATTTGGAATCACAAAATGAAACGGTGGGTAAACCGGGGAGCAAAAGGGATTGCTTTAATTGATGACAGATACCCGAAAAAAAGACTACGGTATGTATTTGATGTTTCTGATACACATAAAGTGCAGGGTGGAAAAACACCGTATTTATGGCAGTTGAAGGAACATCAAAAGGAGCCGCTTTTGGATCATTTGTCTGAGGTATATGGTCTGGCAGGAGAAGATACCGTTGCCCTTACGTCGGCACTTTGGAAAATTGCACGAGATATGACAGAGGAAAATCTGGAAGAAGCAATGGAAGGTCTGGAATATGAAGTAGAAGGCACTTTTTTAGAAGATTTGGATGAACAGACCATACAGACAGAGTTTCGGGAGTTGCTGCAAAACAGTATCTTTTATTCTTTGTCACGCCGCTGCGGTCTTGATCCTATGGACGTTTTAGAAGAAGGAGATTTTATTGCAATTACAGATTTTCATTCGATGTCAGTCCTTCCATTTTTAGGAAATGCAACCAATCAGATTGTAGAGCCGATTCTTCGGGATATTGGGCGGACAGTATGGAGAATGGACTGGGAAGAACAAAAGGAAAAATCTCAAAAAAGGGTTGAAAATTCTTCTCGGACACATTATAATGAATTTTAACACGTTAATGCAAGAAAGTGAAGAAAATGGAGGAAATGAGAATGGAACTGACATACTACCGCAAAGGGGATTACCTGTTTCCGAACTTGACAATAGAAAACGAACCAGTGAACATCGGGAAGTACGGAATGCTTCGGAAGACATTCCTGAAGGAAAACCGGAAGAACTGGTATCAGAGCATGCTGCTGACAGGAAAATTGGAGAAACATCTGATGGAAATCGAGAAAGCAGCACAGGAGAGAATGGAAGTTCTGATGAATGGACTTCTTATTCAATATCCGGCTCCGGACAAGGAGGCAGATCAGATGAAGTGGGTGGCACACATGAACAATCTCCAGCAGATGGCAGAGGAGAGCGTTTTGACGGAATTGGTATACAATTAAGCGAGGAACAAACAGAACAGGATTTCGATGGAGCAGAGGAAGAAATTGCCTCTGCTCTTTCTTTGCCCCTATTACCTCCCGTAGAAAAACAGATTCGTGAAATTGAAGAAAGGCAGGTTGCTCTTTATGCAAAAGAAGTGACAATTCCAGCAAAAATCGTAGATGAAGTATTGCGCTATGGAGGAAACCGGACTGGAAGCTATTTACGGATCATCTATAATTTTATGATTGAGCAGCCAGAAGAAGCGTATACAGAATTTGTCCAAAAAGAATATGGAAAAGGCGGCATTGGGTTACAGATTTCAGGAAGGGAGTATGCTGTCTGGTATGATGAATTAGGTATGCAGATTGCAGTGGGGCATACGGTACGTGATACCCTATCAGATAAAGTATTCTTATCTTGGGAGGAAGTCAGTGGAAGAATACACCAGTTGCTCAGACAGGGAGAGTATGCACCACAGGTTGTCTTAGATGCTGCGAGAGAAAATGCGCTGAAAGAACATGCAGACGCTTTAATCTATATGGAACGGGATATGGCAGAGGGCGTTGCAGAACTGGTATTTGAAGATACAGAAGTATTCCACAATACCTTTCCGACGGTTACAGAAAAGGTCTGTGCATTACTGGAGCAGCCGGGGTATTTGGCAGATTTGAATGAGCGATTGGAAGCACTGGCAGAGTATTACCAAGAGGATAAAGAAATCATGCGCTTTCATTTTTACCGTCCGGACAAAGTGTTAGAACAGTTTCAGAAATTTGCAAAAGAGGCAGTTCCTTATCAGGCAAGAGAAGGGTTTGCTTGGGAGGAACATCCCATTTTTATCACACAAGATGAGATTGATGCGTTTTTAGCTGGTGGCGGCTCTTATTGTGATGGAAGGCTTAGTACCTATGCTTTTTTTATTCAGGACAAAAGTGAAAGAGAGAAAGCGGATTTTGTAAAGGAAAGTTATGGAATTGGTGGAAGAAGTCATGCCCTTTCCGGTGCAGATTACTCTCATGCGGATTACGATGGCAAAGGATTAAAGCTGGAAAGAGGCTCTTATAGTCACCCGGAGTCTACGGTATTTTTGAAATGGACACAGGTGGCAAAGCGTATTGAGTTTTTGATTGATCAGGATTTTTATTTAAAGGCGGAAGATTATACAAGAATGCCCTCTTATGAGAGAGAACAGATGGCGAACCGTATTGTTTCCTTTTATTATCGACTTCCAAAGGAGCTTGAACGTCCGTTTTCAGACGGTTTTTTGGGGGAAGAAGAAAGACAGGAGTTACCACTTCTGTTAGAGCAGGAAGAAACAGCGGAAGAACTGGTAAAAAAAATGGACGAAGCCCTTGCAGCCTTACCTTTAGAATTTGAGAATTACGAAAAACGTGTAGAAACCCTTGCAATTCTTCATCAGTATATAGAAGGGACGTATACGCTGTTTCCGGAGCGACAAAAAGAAATATCTGTTGAGAGTGGAAATCAACAATTATCCCTGTTTGATTTTATGCAGGAAGAGCCATTTGACATGGAAAAATTAGAAGAACCCAATTTCTCACAGCCTGATAACGAAGTTGCCGATACGATAGATGTGATAGGTACAGATGGAGAAATTATAACGGCTGTTCCACAAAAACAAAATCCAACAAAAGAAGATACCATTCCACAGCAGAAAGAATATGCAAAAGAAGGGAATAACTTTCGGATTACAGATGATGCGCTGGGTGCTGGAAGTCCAAAAGAGAAGTTTCGTGGAAATATAGAAGCAATTTCTTTATTAAAAAAGCTGGAAGCAGAAAATCGTTTGGCAACATTGGAAGAACAGGAAATTTTATCCAGATATGTTGGCTGGGGTGGTCTTTCAGCGGCATTTGATGACAGAAAAGAAGAGTGGAGTCAGGAATATCAGGAGCTAAAAGGTTTGTTGAGTGAAAGTGAATACAAAGAGGCACGTTCTTCTACGTTAAACGCTTTTTATACACCGCCTACGGTAATCAAAGCCATGTATCAGATTTTAGAAAATATGGGATTATCTACGGGAAATGTACTGGAGCCTTCTTGCGGTGTGGGAAACTTCATGGGACTTATTCCAGAGAATATGCAGGGCATTCAGATGTATGGTGTAGAATTAGATCCAATTTCTGGAAAGATTGCAGGACAGCTCTATCAAAAGAACCGGATAGAGGTAAAAGGATTTGAAAAAACAGAATATCCGGAAAGTTTTTTTGACTGCGTGATTGGCAATGTGCCATTTGGAAATTATCAGGTATCAGACCGAAAATACGATAAGTATTCTTTGATGATTCATGACTATTTTATTGTGAAGTCTTTAGATTTGATACGTCCCGGAGGTGTAGTAGCGGTGATTACTTCCAGCAGGACGATGGATAAAGAAAGTGAAAAAGTGCGATTGCAGTTTGCAGAGAAAGCAGACTTATTAGGTGCAATCCGCTTGCCGGAAAATGCGTTTCGCAAAAATGCCGGAACAGATGTAGTATCCGATATTTTATTTTTCCAAAAACGGGATCGGGCAGTGCTGCAGAAGCCTTCTTGGGTGGAAGTGGGAGAAACCGAAGAGGGATATAAAATCAATTCTTATTTTGTAGAACATCCGGAAATGGTGCTGGGGGACTTTGCGCTTGAGAGCAATCAGTATGGAAGAATGGAAGTTACAGTAAAGCCGAGAAAAGAAACTTCTTTGGAAGAACAGTTAAAAGCGGTTATTCCTTTATTCAAGGGCAGATTACAGTCAGAGAGTTTGACGAATTGGACTTAAATGAAACAGAAGACTCCATTCTGGCTGATCCGTCTGTGAAGAATTTCAGTTTTGCAAAGGTTAGAGAACAGGTGTATTATCGGGAAAATTCCAGAATGAACCGTATGGATTTACCTGCTGTGACAACAGAACGTATCTTAGGTATGATAGAGATTCGGGATATTACCAGAAAGTTGATTGACAGCCAGATGGAAGATGCCGGTGAGGAGGAAATCAAGAGTCTTCAAAAGGAATTAAACCAAACCTATGATACTTTTACAGAGAAATATGGACTGCTCAACAGCACTGCAAACCGTCGGGCATTTTCACAGGACAGCAGCTACTGTCTGCTTGCTTCTCTGGAATTTTTAGACGAAGAGGGGAGGTTAAAAAGAAAAGCAGATATTTTTCATAAGCGTACAATCCGAAAAGCAGAACCGATAGAGCGTGTGGACACTGCAAGTGAAGCACTTGCTTTGTCTTTGGCAGAACGTGCAAAAATAGATTTGTCCTTTATGACAGAACTGACAGGAAAGCCGGAGGCAGAGATTATTGAAGAATTAACCGGAGTTATTTTCCAAAATCCATTGACGGAAAAGTGGGAAACTTCAGATGAATATTTATCAGGGAATGTCCGGGTAAAGCTGGAAGTAGCAAAACAATTTGCTGAAAATCACGATCGCTATCAGGTGAATGTGCAGGCGCTTGAAAAAGTGCAGCCAAAAGAATTGGAAGCATCAGAAATTGAAATCCGACTTGGCGCAACGTGGGTGGATGCAGAGTATATCACCGAGTTTATGGGAGAACTATTTCAGACACCAGACTATTATCTTGGAAGCCGGATTGAAGTAAAATATGCCCCGGTAAACGGACAGTGGAATATTTCAGGGAAATCGCTGGATACGTATGGGAATACAAGGGTAACTGCTACTTATGGAACAGCCCGTGCAAATGCTTATCGTTTGCTGGAAGATGCGTTAAATCTGCGGGATACAAAGATTTATGATACCATACAGGACGCTGACGGAGAACACAGAGTATTAAATAAGAAAGAAACTATGCTGGCACAGCAAAAGCAGGATATGATTAAAGAAGCCTTTAAGGAATGGATTTTTCGTGATATAGACCGAAGGGAAGCCTTATGTAAGAAATATAATGAGATTTTTAACAGTGTCCGTCCCAGAGAATATGATGGAAGTCATATTCAATTTGTAGGAATGACACCGGAAATTACCTTGATGCCACATCAGAAAAATGCAGTAGCCCATGTATTGTATGGAGGAAACACATTGCTGGCCCACTGTGTAGGGGCTGGAAAGACGTTCCAGATGATCGCAGCGGGAATGGAGAGTAAGCGGCTTGGTCTTTCGCAGAAAAATCTCTATGTTGTGCCGAATCATCTGACCGAACAGTGGGGGAGTGACTTTCTCCGGCTTTATCCGGGAGCCAATGTATTGGTAGCTACCAAGAAGGATTTTGAGCCGGCGAACCGAAAGAAGTTTTGTTCTCGGATTGCCACAGGAGATTACGATGCAATTATCATTGGACACAGCCAGTTTGAGCGTATTCCACTGTCAAAAGAGCGTCAGATGGCAATGATTGAACAGCAGATAGAAGAAATCATGCTGGCAATCGAAGAAGCACAAAGTGATGACAGTCCACGTTACACCATAAAGCAGATGGAAAAAACGAGAAAAGGTCTGGAGAAAAGACTGGAAAAATTAAACGACGATACCCGAAAAGATGATGTGGTGACCTTTGAGCAGTTAGGGGTAGACAGGCTGTTTGTAGACGAGAGCCATTTTTACAAAAATTTGTTTCTTTATACAAAAATGAGAAATATTGCAGGGATTGCACAGACTGACGCACAGAAAAGTTCAGATATGTTTATGAAATGCAGATATATGGACGAACTGACGGGAGGAAAGGGTGTTACTTTTGCCACAGGAACTCCCGTTTCGAATAGTATGACGGAACTATATACCATTATGAGGTATTTACAATATGATACTTTGCAAAAGTTACAGTTGGGACATTTTGATTCTTGGGCGGCAACTTTTGGGGAAACAGTGACAGCAGTAGAATTGTCACCGGAAGGAACGGGCTATCGTGCAAAAACACGGTTTGCCCGCTTTTTTAATCTTCCGGAGTTGATCTCTCTTTTTAAAGAAAGTGCGGATATTCAGACTGCAGATATGCTGCATTTACCTGTGCCGGAAGCAGAGTATATCAATGAAGTGTTAAAGCCAAGTGAAGAACAGCAGGAATTAGTGGCGGCGTTTGGGGAACGTGCGGAAATGGTAAGAAGTGGAGGTGTGGACGCTTCCGTTGATAATATGCTTAAAATCACTAATGATGGACGAAAATGTGCGCTGGATCAGCGCCTTATCAATGACATGCTTCCAGATTATGAAGACAGCAAGATTAACCGTTGTGTGGAAAATACTTTTTCTATTTGGGAAGAAACAAAGGAGCATCTTTCTACACAGCTTATTTTCTGTGATTTATCAACACCAAAAAGTGACGGTTCTTTTAATGTATATGATGATATTCGGGAAAAACTGGTAACAAAAGGGATACCAAAAGAGGAAATTGTGTTTATTCATGAAGCGGGAACGGAAACAAAAAAGCAGAACTTTTTGCAAAAGTGCGTTCCGGTCAGGTCAGGGTTTTACTAGGTTCTACCCCGAAATTAGGGGCAGGTACGAACATTCGTGCGACTTGTTGTCGTACAAACTCTAATGTGGGATAAATCCTGTATTAGAACTAAAATCGACGGCTGAATCTATTCAGCTAACTGATATTCCGAGGAGTGGAATGATGGGGTAACGCCCTGAAACGCTCCCCTTGATACTACGACGTGCAAAGGCGGTGTAAAACGCTGTATGTGCGAAGCTCGTTGAAGTCGGCAGAGAGGCACCGAAACATTAAGTTGTCGAAAGCTGTCCAGAGGTGGATGGTGTGTCCTATATGCCGGAGGTCTATAAACTGCCTATGGTGAGGATAGCTGGTAAAACAGCAGACGAACAGCCGAGTGTACGAGTCTAAAGCGTGATATGGCAGAAATGTCATAACCGTAAATCTACGGGGTATGTGAGGTAAAGTAAAAATGGACGTTATGAAATACCTTACAGTGTTACAGGCACTGGCAAGCATACAGGCTTATAGGCTACACCTAAGGGCGGCATGAACAGATAGGAATATCGGAACAAGGGAAGGTCAGAACACGGAGTGTTTACACGCAATGAAGTGTTAGCAGGGAAAGCGATTGACATTAGTATAACCTGCTTTTATCTGACTGAAAGTGGAGCCACAGTACCAATGAAGCGGTGATAATAAGCCGTGGAGGGATAGGCTCCAGTCAATCAGTAAGAATCGAAATTTAATTCGTAATGAATCAAAGGTTCGAGTAGGACTAAGAAAGGCGGACAGCCGACTTTGGCAGTGCCGAAGAAAGTGCTGAAACGTCAGACTCTAAGAAACATTGAGTATTATGGATTGCAGGAGATATTTGACGAACTATACCAGAAAAGTTTAGAAAACAGGAAATTTAGAAACCTGATGGAATTGATTTTGATGGAAGAAAATATCAAACTCGCCTATCGAAACATGAAAAAAAATGATGGAAGTACCACGCCGGGGGTTGACGGAAAAACGATAGAGCATTTAGCAAAAATGACTGAAAAAGAGGTCATCGAACTTGTCCGTAACAAACTGGAATGGTACACGCCGAAAGCCATCAGACGAGTGGAGATTGACAAAGGTAATGGAAAGAAAAGACCACTTGGGATTGCCTCGATTGAAGACAGGCTGATACAGCAATGTATTCTGCAAGTGTTAGAGCCGATATGTGAAGCAAAATTTCACGATAGAAGCAATGGATTCCGCCCAAATAGAGGTGTGGAAAATGCACTTGCACAGGCAGAGAAACTTATACAGAGCAACAAACTGTATATCGTGGTGGATATTGACATTAAAGGATTTTTCGATAATGTCAGCCACGGAAAACTATTAAAACAGTTGTGGACGATAGGAATACAGGATAAAAAGCTCATTAGTATTATTTCAGCCATGTTAAAAGGAGAAATTGCAGAAATCGGTTTTCCAGAGAAAGGCACAGCTCAAGGGTCGATTATCTCACCATTGTTATCGAATGTGGTGTTGAATGAACTTGACTGGTGGATTGCCAGCCAGTGGGAATTTATGCCTACAAGACACGTCTATAAAGAAGCAATAAAGGCGAATGGAACTCAATCGAAATCAAAGAAGTACAGGGCTTTGCGGAACAGCACATTAAAAGAGTGCTTCATCGTAAGGTACGCTGATGATTTTAAAATCTTTTGCAGGAAACACAAAGATGCGGTTGTAATGTTTGAAGCCACAAAACAATGGCTCAAAACAAGGCTAGGACTGGATATTAGTCCAGAAAAATCAAAAATTGTCAATCTAAAACACAGTTATTCGGAATTTTTAGGATTTAGGATAAAAGTGCATAAGAAAGGCAAGGACACAAAATGTAAACCGCCAGTCGATAAGTATGTAGTAAAATCACATATCTCAGAAAAGGCTTTGAAGAAAATAAAAACCAACGCAAAAGAGAGAATCATAGCAATACAGAAAACGAATGGAAGCAGAGCCGGTGAGTATGCAATTCGGGATTATAATAGCTTTGTCATGGGAATGCAGAATTATTACAGCATGGCAACGTGCGTAAATCCAGATATACAGACTTTAGCCTATGAAATCAAGACAAGCATAAAAATCAGATTAAATACAAGAGTGAAACGCAGAACTAACGAAGCATTAACACCATATCTTTCAGAAAGATATGGAAAAAGTAAAGAACTGCGATTTATAAACGGTGTGCCATTAGTCCCAATAGGATATGTGCAACATCGTGTTCCGCTCCACAAAAAGGCTGTAGTAAATAAATATACAGCTGAGGGAAGAAAAGAAATACACAAACAATTAGAAACTGTAGATATAGAGAGGGTGCATGAACTTATGAGAAACCCTATCAGTAATGAAACTGTAGAATTTAATGATAACTGCGTTTCGCTGTTTGTGGCACAAAGAGGAAAATGTGCAATTTGCAAGCTGCCTCTAACTTTGGAAAATATGCGGTGTGTCCGTAAAATACCAAAATCTTGTGGCGGTGATGATAAATATAATAATCTGATTATTGTGCATAAAGAGATGGAAAGGCTGATAAAAAGTCAGGACAACAAAGAAATCAAGCGTATTCTAAACAAATACAAACTGGAAAGTAATCAAAGACGGAAGTAAATACCATAAGAAAAAATGCAGGATTAGAGGAAATAGACGTAAAAGCACTTGATAAGGAACTGTAAGTTACGATGTTAAAAGTAGAAGTTACTGATGATGGAACGCCGGATGAGGGGAAACTCTCACGTCCGGTGTGAAGTGGGGGAAAATCTGGAGATAACATCAAAGGATTACCTATCACTATAAGATCGTCTGATTGCCCTTCATCATTTAGATTGCCCCTGGAAGCCCGCAGATTTGGAACAACAGGAGGGAAGAATTTTGCGGCAGGGCAATCAAAATAAAAAGGTAAAGATTTTCCGGTATGTGACAGAGAATACCTTT
>ENA-OQOA01000085-OQOA01000085.1-human-gut-metagenome-genome-assembly--contig:-NODE-85-length-54359-cov-11.622031_pt1 | contig 54359 bp, 28 predicted proteins | sample MGYA00242633_ERZ504888 | MGnify/ENA primary metagenome ERZ504888 (study PRJEB26092, sample SAMD00036372) | human gut metagenome | host: Homo sapiens | study: EMG produced TPA metagenomics assembly of...
CACGCGGCGTCGCTGCATCAGGCTTGCGCCCATTGTGCAATATTCCCCACTGCTGCCTCCCGTAGGAGTCTGGGCCGTATCTCAGTCCCAATGTGGCCGGTCGCCCTCTCAGGCCGGCTACCCGTCGTAGGCTCGGTGGGCCGTTACCCCGCCGACTACCTGATAGGACGCGACCCCATCCCATACCGATGAAATCTTTCCCGACACCCCATGCGAGGAGTCGGAGCATCCGGCATTACCACCCGTTTCCAGGAGCTATTCCGGTGTATGGGGCAGGTCGGTCACGCATTACTCACCCGTTCGCCACTCTCACCACCAAGCAAAGCCTGATGGATCCCGTTCGACTTGCATGTGTTAAGCACGCCGCCAGCGTTCATCCTGAGCCAGAATCGAACCCTCCACAAAAAAACCTCGTGGAAAGACATCGAATAGATGACTCTCAAAATAAGAAAATTGACGATCGCCTTATAAGGAAAGGCGCATCGCACGAAAACCTCACCGTCCTTCAAGGCCTCCCGGCCACTCGCGAACGAGCGGACGATGAACTGGCAATCATTGACTATAAAGAAGTAGTACAAATACGCTCTTGAGTTCTCAAACCACCACCACACCAGCAGACCGTCCCGAACCTCAGGAGCGGAACCGCCGTGCTGAGCAGCGAGATGTAAACTTACACGTCCTTGCCGATCTACGCAAATCGACCTTCCGCAAACACCGTGTAAACCGTTGAAAAATAACGTATCTCTCGGCGTGTCGAAATCGCAGGAAAATCGAGTGATGAGCACCATTTCACAGCACAATCCCGCTGGAAAAACCTCAACATACCTCGCGACAGGTCAACATCCGGGCGTGTCGCACACGAGACGAACGAATGACAGAAAGGTACAAGACAAACAGCGGGCAAAACATCCAGCGGGAACAGGCACAACACGACTACGCCTGACACACATCCAGCAACGTCAATTCGTCCGACCAACTTACGCCTTGCCACACAACCTGCGAGCGACTCCGTCTACCAGCGCTTGCCACAGCGCTTGCCACCATTGCCGGGCCTGCCACCGGCGCCCCACGGCCCGCGCCCCTCGGCATGCAGCACACCCAGATGATGCTTCATGGCGACCAGCATGATGTGCGTATCTTCCAAGCCAAGATGTCGTTCGCTTTTGGATGCATCCAACGCGCCCTGACGTTTGGCATACGCATCCAACGTATTGTTGCCGTGCGGATGCTCATCATCGGGAATCGACCCCTCATCCCAACGACGGCTCATCGGCAATGTGTCGATGATCGTGATATTGCCGGCACGATAGCTTTCCGCATATCCGGCGACGTTCAGCATGAAAAAGCTATGCTCGAACCGGGCGTTATGCGCAACATATGGCTGCTGTTCGAGTCGTTGCAGCAATCCGATCTGAGCTTCGGGCCATTCGTCGAACAGACGAAAGTCCGCGCTGGCGCGATCGCGCACGTCAATACCGGTAAGGTCGAGAATCAGAGGATTGCCAAGCAGCGCATTCTGCGCGGGAACGCCGAAGGAAAGACGTGCCTGGCCATATGCATCGCCGGTCTCGTAATAATCCTGTTCGTAGCGGTAGCCCGCGGGCTCGCCGGCAGGACGAGGCGAGATCATGTTCATGAATTCGAATCCGGCATCGATGATGTACACGCGAGCCGGATCCGTACCCGTAGTTTCGATATCAATGCCCATCACCGTGTCGACGTCACGGCCGGGAAGGTAGGCGTCACGCCAATCCGACTTTTTGTAATCCGCCAAACGTCGGTCCTGCGCGGCTTCCGCCGAGTCAGCGGAACCGCCAGCGGATCCGAGGGAGCCATAGTCGAACACCTTCGAGCCTCCCGGACTCGTCACCCCGCTCAAATTCGCGCGTGACATGGCGTAATCGCTGGCACGCTTCTGTTCACGTTCCGCGGCACGACGTTCGGCACGGCCATTGACGATCTGCGCGGTACGATCCTGAATATCGTTAAGATTCACGAGGCTTTCCGCTCCGGCAACAGACTGCAGCACGGGCACTATCACCCGTTCCCGCCGCTCTTCGGCAATCGTCCACAATCCCATCGCAGCACCAATGCGCCGCAACACGGCAATTTCGTCGCACAACCTACGGTTCGCATAGGCGAGCGCGCGAGGCAAACGGTATGAAGCGATCAGACGGTCGAAATCCGTCATGAAGGTGGTATTGCATTGCGCGATGATGGATTCGAGCCGGTCACGGACCGCTAAATCCTTTTTCAGCAGATTATGCAACTGTTGGACGGATAGTACCGAATCCTGCATGGGATCCGTTTTCTCCGAGGTCGACGAAAACGTGGTATCCGCGGCATTCAGAACGGCGATCAGGTCGATGCCTTGGCTTTTGGCGGCTCCGATGCCGTGTTCCAAGTCGAGAGACATGACCCAATGCCAGTCGATGCGCTCATTGTCGGCGTTTTTCGGCATCGATGCCGACCATTGGCTGATGTCTTGTTTGGCTTCGGTAAGCCAGGAACGGCCCGTCTTTGCTTCGTTCATACTTTGCATGGTAGCCGAGAGGGGGCGCAGTACACGTCGGCGCGTACAAAAAACCATGATGCTTCTCGGATAGCGCAATCTTAAGTTTTTTGAGATTCGAAAGGTTATCTTGGGTTCGTTTTATTTCGTTGATTTTCGGTAAGAGAAAGAACAATGCTACGAAAAACGATTATGTTCACCAAGCATTCGTCGTCAGGATACGATCATGCGCGTTGCAGACGGAGCACGACGTCGCGTACGAAATCATTCCATCGCAACGCGAACGCCGATATTGTCGATAATGCTGCGAAATGCAAACATGGTTACGCTCATACGTGCGTCTGCCGTGGGGAGTGTGATGCGTGCGCGCGTTGCACTGGTTATGCGCATGGTGGTATGACGAAAAAATGACGGTATGACAAAAAGGGAGAGGCCTGTGGACCTCTCCCCCTGCAGGATATTCCGCGGATTGCGCAACGATAGGATTCCGTGACAATCGGATTCCGCAGCGTTTTTCGCCGCGCATGTATGCGATTTGCGACGTGCGCTCCTGGTTTACAGTTCGAATCCGAGTTCGGCGGCGGCTTCGGTGGGAACCGGATCGTCGCACCAGAAATCCTCAAGATTCTCGTTGGTGGCGAGGCTGCGGATTTCCGCCTTGTCGATATACAGTTCGCCGCTCAGATGGTCGGTTTCGTGCTGGAAGATGCGGGCCGGCCAGCCGTGCAGATGTTCCTCATGCTGTTTGCCATCTTCATCCTGCCAGCGGGCGGTGATGTCGAGCCAGCGCTTGCGTACCGCCTGATAGCCGTCGAAGCTCAGGCAGCCTTCGTAGAAGCTGCGGGTTTCGGTGCCGATCGGCTCATAGCTGGGGTTGATGATGACGTGGAATGGGAATTCGGCCGCTTCGCGCGGGTCATCGTCATCGTCGTCGCGCACATGGTCTTCCACCACGGCAAGCGCCAGTCCGAGGCCGATCTGGGTTGCGGCGAGACCTACGCCCGGCGCTTCGATCATGGTGACGCGCATGGTTTCGATGAGCTTGTCAAGTGTCTTGCGGCTCAGTTGGCCTTCGTAGGCTGCGGTCTGCTGGCGCAGTACCGGTTCACCTGCCTGCACGATGGGAAGCAGCTGTTCCTTGCCGCCGGTTTTGATGAGTTTTTCGACCTCGCGGTTGAGCTCGAGGTTGACTTTCGAGTTACGTCCAAACATGGGGTTCCTTCGCGGATTGGTTCGGGATTTTGGATTGCCAAATACTGTGTATCGGCGGTGTGATTACAAGGCGAGTTCTTCGGCCACGACTTTGGCGAGACGGTCGCAGACCTCGTCGGCCTGCTGCTGGGTTTCCGCTTCAGCCATGACGCGCACGAGCGGTTCGGTGCCGGAGGGACGCAAGAGCACGCGGCCGGTGTCGCCGAGCATTTTCTCTTCGCGTTCGACGGCCGCCTGCACTTTGGCGTTGGTTTTGGCTGCGAGCTTGTCGACGTTTGGCACATTGATGAGGGTTTGCGGCAGTTGCGGGAAGTCGGATGCGAGTTCTTTGAGACTCTTGCCGGAGTTGACCACTTCGTTGCACAAGGTCAGTGCGGTGAGTGTACCGTCGCCGGTGGTGGCGAATTCGCGGTTGATCACGTGGCCGGACTGTTCGCCGCCGAGCGAATAGTCGCCGCGCAGCATTTCCTCAAGCACGTAACGGTCGCCCACGCCGGTTTGCACGGTTTTGATGCCCATGGAACGCAGGGCGAGCTTCAGGCCGAGGTTGCTCATCACGGTTACCACGAGGGTGTCGTGGTTGAGTTTGCCCGCGTTTTTCTTGGCACGTGCAAGAATGCCCATGATCTGATCGCCGTTGACCATATTGCCTTCGCCGTCTACGGCAAGGCAACGGTCGGCGTCACCGTCGAAAGCCACGCCCAAATCGGCACCGGAGGCTTTGACCATGGCCTGCAGCTGTTCGGGATGCGTGGATCCGGCGTTCTTGTTGATGTTGTAGCCGTCTGGCGAAGCGTTGATCACGATCACGTCGGCCCCGGCGCGGCGCAACGCTTCCGGCGCGACCACGGAGGTGGCGCCGTTGGCGCAGTCAGCCACGACTTTCAAGCCTTTCAACGGTGTCGGCTGGGACTTGTCAGGCCCGATGGGGGCGATTGTGGATACCAGATGGTCGATGTACAGGTTGGTTGCGGTTGCCGTGTCGTGGCTGATACGTCCCACGCCTGCACCGGTCGGGCGTTCCCAATCCTGGCCGAGCACGTTTTCGATTTCGTCTTCTTTGGTGTCAGGCAGTTTGAATCCGCCGCGTGCGAAGAATTTGATGCCGTTGTCGGGCATGGGATTGTGGGATGCGGAGATCACGGCACCCATTTCCACGTTCAGCACGGAGGTCAGGTATGCGACGCCAGGGGTTGGAATAATGCCCGCGTCGATCACATCGAAACCGCCTGCGGACATGCCTGCGGACAGTGCCGCTGCAAGAAAATCGCCGGAAACGCGAGTATCGCGGCCGACCAGTGCACGGCGACGACCGTCGAATTCGCTTTTGTCTCCATCATCGCCAAGCACGCGCACCGCAGCATCGCCCAAATCCAACGCAAGCTGTGCGGTCAAAGCCCTATTCGCCAATCCTCGAACACCGTCTGTTCCGAACATACGTGGCATGAGTCTCAAGTCCTCGCTATCTCAAGTTATATTGCCGTGCACCATCGTACTCAACGGGTTCACCATTCAACGAAATAGTCGACAGCATGTTGCGATACCTGCATACTGCAGTATGCGATGTCATGCAAACCGCAGTATGCGACGTCGTGAGATTTCCGCAATCTCAAGTTTCTTGCGATCTCACTTCCATCCTCCGATTCCGACCGGCTGGGTCATTATGGGTCCGAACGACCCATTGTCCATAACCGTTATGGGACTTTGTTTGGAATGGCTTGTCTGGAAGCAAACAAGCCCGGACTGGCAGCGGGATAAGTCACGCCGTCAGTCCGGGCTTATGATGCAATATCACAGAGTGATATCAGAAGTAGCTGCCAAAAAACAGCTACCGTGGTGATGTCAGAAACGGCATCAGAGGGACGCGTTGAAATCGCGCACCTTGAGCGTGCGGTGCGACGATTCGACATTGCCACGCACAATGCGCTGCAACGCGTTGTCGGCGTCCGCATGCGAAGCCAGCCAAGCATCACCGAGATCCACCAGCGTGGCCGGATCGGCATAGCTCGGATACAGGCCTTCCAGCAGGGCCTCAGCCATGTGGAAGGTCTTGTTCTGCCAAATCCAGTCGGCAACCTCGAAATACTTGGCCGCATACGGTTCAGCCAAGTCGGCACGTGGAGTTGATGCGAAACCACGGGCCACGGATTCCAACTGCATGTTGGTCAGCTCATCGTTGTGCAAAGCCTCATTCCAAGCCCATTCCTTGGCCTCCGCAGTGCCTGCGACCGCGCGAGCGCCCAATGCGAACTCACGGTTCTCAGTGGTTTCACGCTTGGCAAGCTCCGCGTCGATATCGCTCTGGCTGATGGCGTTGATCGTGCTCAGTGCGTTGATGATGGTCCAGCGGAAGTTGTTGTCGATTTCCAAGCCGTCAAGCTTCACGGAACCATCGAGCAGACCCTTCGCATTCGCTTCGAAAGCGGCGTCGCCCGGCTCGCCATAACCCAAGTAGGCGGTGATCAGCTGGAACTGCTCGTCGGAACCGGCTTCGGCGGCCTGAGACAGCTTGAACAGTTCGGCAGCCACATGCTCCACCACTTCGGCACGGTCGGCCGGAGCGGTGTAATGCCATGCGGTGGTGCTGATCTGCGCCAGAGCGTAACGGAACGTGGTGGACTCATGTTCCGTGGCAAGCGCAGCCAAAGAGGTTTCGATGAACTGCTTTGCCGGCAATTCGCCGTCGCGGGTCATATCCCAGAATGTAAGCCAAATCACGGAACGAGCCAACGCATCGTCGAAACGATACAGGTTCTCCGCAGCGAACTTGAGGCTCTTCTCGTCGAAGCGCAGCTTCGTGTATGTCAGATCGTCGTCATTCACCAAAATCAGCGCCGGACGTGCCTTGCCGGCGGCTGCTTCGACAATCGTCAGTTCGCCGTCAACATCAAGTTCGAACTGTTCGGTACGCACGATCTTGCCGGTTTCCGGATCCTCATTGTAGAAGCCGACAGCCAGACGATGTGCGCGCAGCACCGGATGCTCAGCCGAAGCGGACTGGCGCAACGCAAGCTGGCGAATCGTGCCATCCTCGTTTTCCTCAACTTCGGTGGCGATGGTGTTGATGCCGGACTGTTCAAGCCACTGGGCGCTCCACGCCTTGAGATCGCGGCCGGACGTCAACTCGAGTTCAGCCAGCAGATCGGCGAGCGTAGCGTTGGAGTACGCATGCTTGTTCAGATAATTGTTGATGCCCTTGAAGAACTTCTCACGACCCACATAGAACACGAGCTGCTTCAACACGGAAGCGCCCTTGGCATAGGTGATGCCGTCGAAGTTGACGTACGTGTCGTTCAGATCGTTGATCGGCGCGACGATCGGGTGGGTGGTGCTCAGCTGGTCCTGGCGCAGTGCCCAGCTCTTCTCGCCGGAGCTGAATGTGGCCCAAGCGTCCTTCCATTCCGTGGCTTCGGCAGTGGCGAGAGTGGACGTGAACTCGGCGAAGGATTCGTTGAGCCACAGGTCGTTCCACCACTTCATGGTCACGTAGTCGCCGAACCACATGTGTGCAAGCTCGTGCAGCACGGTGACCACGCGGCGCTCGGCATACGCGTCGGTGACCTTCGATTCGAACACGTACTGGTCGCGGATGGTGACCATGCCGATGTTCTCCATAGCGCCGGCGTTGTATTCCGGCACGTAAATCTGGTCGTACTTGGCGTACGGATACGGCACGCCCCAAGTCTTCGCATAGAAGGCGAAACCCTTCTTGGTGATGTCGAACAGGTAGTCGACATCCTTGGCGAACGCTTCGGCGAGCGCCTGACGGCAGTACATGGCCATCGGCACGGTGCGACCGTCTTCGTTGGCGTATTCGGTGTGCCATTCGGCGTACGGTCCTGCGCAGATGGCGGTGAGGTAGGAGCTCATGGTCGGCGTGGATTCGAACACCCACAGCTTGGTGGTTTCGGCTTCGTGCGTGCCGAGCGTGCCCTCTTCGGTAACGGTTTCATTGTCGGTCACGGATGCGGCAGGCATGTTGGAGGTGACGATCCACGACTTGGCTGCAAGCACGGAAAAATCGAACACGGCCTTGATGTCGGGCTGGTCGAACACGGCATACACGCGGCGGGCATCCGGCACTTCGAACTGAGAGTACAGGTAGATGTTGCCGTCGGAAGGGTCGACGCTGCGGTGCAGGCCTTCACCGGTGTTGGAATACTGGCACAGCGCCTTGACGGTCACTTCGTTGTGCGCTTCGAGGTTCTTCAGTTCGATACGGCTGTCGGCGAACGCTTCGGCCGGATCGAGAGTTGCGCCGTTGAGTACGATTTCGCTCACTTCAGTGGCGATCAGGTCAAGGAAGCTGGTAGCTCCCGGCTCAGCATCGAACGTGATGGTGGTTTCGGAACCGAAATTCTTGGCTCCACGGGTCAGATCAAGTTTGACCGTGTAATGAACCGGTGCTGCGATAACGCTTTTGCGTTCTTCCGCTTCGATTCGGGTGAGATTTGCTCCTGGCATGTCACTCCTTATTTGTGTTGAGATTCCTATTTATTGAATAGGAGACGGCGCAACCGGTTGTGCCGGTTACGCCGTCTTACTTTTGATTATGTAATCAACAATTATTGACGATCTGTCGATAGTCCAATATTATTTCGATATTAATTCCGCTGAGATCGGCGATATTGCGAAAAATATTGACTATCTGTCGATTCATCATTGCGCTGCGTTCAATCCCATCGCTTCGTCAACATCCTGTGCGATATCGGCAACGACCGGAACGATCATCGGCTTGCGATGCAGCTGACGTGCGACCCAGCTACCCAACGTACGACGCATGATCTGCTGCAACTTGTATGTATCGTGCGTGCCAGCCATCATCGCATCCTGCAATTGCTCGACGATCTGATGACGAACCTTGTCGAATTCGCTTTCGTCTTCGGCCACCGCGTTGAGATAGATCTTCGGACCTGCGACAACGTCAGCCGTTTCCGTATCGACGACGACGAAGCTCGACACGAAACCTTCCGTGCCAAGAATACGACGCTTCTCAAGCTCGTCCTCGGTAAGTTCGCCAACGGAATCGCCATCGACGTACACGTAGCCGCATGGCACGGAACCGACAACAGCAGCTTGGCCGTGGTACAAATCGACCACATCGCCGTCTTCGGCAAGCACCACATTCTGCGGATCGACGCCCGTCTTGACCGCGATCATGCCGTTGGCCACCAAGTGACGGTTCTCGCCGTGGATCGGCATGGCGCACTTCGGCTTGACGATGTTGTACATGTACAGCAGTTCGCCCTCATTGCAGTGGCCGGACACATGCACGGCGGCATTGTCTCGATTGACCACACGAGCGCCAAGCTGCACCAGCTTGTTGATGATCTTGTACACGCCATGCTCGTTGCCCGGAATCAGGGAGCTCGCAAGAATGACCGTGTCGAATTCGTTGATGGTGATGTCGCGATGATTGCCGTCGGCGATACGGCCAAGCGCGGCCATCGGCTCGCCTTGGGAACCGGTGCACATGTAGACGAGCTTGTCGTCCTGCACATCATGGGCCTTCTTCAGGTCGATGACCGTGTCTTCCGGAAGTCTCAAGTAGCCCAAATCCGCAGCGATGGACATGTTGCGAACCATGGAACGGCCCACGAACACCACCTTGCGACCGTACTTGTGGGCGGCGTCGACAACCTGCTGCACACGGTGCACATGGCTGGAGAAGCTGGCCACGATGATCTTGCGCGTGGCCTGGGCGAACGCCTGATCAAGAGCTGGGCCAATGGTGGTTTCCGGCTTGACGAAGCCTGGAACCTCAGCGTTGGTGGAATCCATCATCAGCAGATCCACGCCCTTTTCGCCGAGCTTGCCGAACTCCACCAAATCAGTGATGCGATGGTCGAGCGGCAGCTGGTCAAGCTTGATATCGCCGGTATCGATGAGGCTTCCGGCCGGAGTCTGCACGAACACAGCCAGAGCGTCCGGAATGGAATGCGTGACGTTCACGAACTCAAGATTGAACGGACCGACCTTCAGCTTGTCACGACCCTTGACCTCAACCAGTCGCGGATTGATGCGATGCTCCTTGCACTTGGCTTCAACGAAAGCCAACGTGAGCTTGGAACCAATCAGCGGAATGTCGGGGCGGAGCTTCAGCAGATACGGCACGCCGCCGATATGATCCTCGTGGCCGTGGGTAAGCACCAGAGCCTCGACCTTGTCGAGACGATCCTTGATGTAGTGGAAGTCAGGCAGAATCAGATCGACACCCGGCTGCTCCTCTTCGGGGAAAAGCACACCGCAGTCGATGAGCAGCAGGTGACCGTTGTATTCGATCACGTTCATGTTACGGCCGATTTCGCCCAGGCCACCAAGCGGCACGATGCGCATGGAGCCCTTACGGTACTTCGGCGGAGCGATCAACACGTCATCCTGCTGGGGCGCGGTGGTCTGCGGAGCAAGACGGGAATTGCGACGGCTTCCAGCAGAAGAGCTTGCCGCGCTGGAGTTCTTGGAACCTCTGGAGTTCTTCGTGTTCTTTGCGGCCTTCACGTTTTTCGTGCTCTTCGAGCCCTTGGAGGAGCCGCTGCCGTTGCCGCGAGAACCGCCACGAACGGAACCGGACGCATCGCCCGCACGATTGCCACGGCCACCGCCACGGCCAGAAGACTTCGCCTTCTTGGAAGTCGTTTCAGCCTTGCTGACCTTCTCAGAGCTCACAGACTTCACGGATTTCACATCCGCGGTCTGCGTGTTTTCAGTGCGCTTGGCAGCTTTGCTGCCGCGCTTGTGCGTAGTTACTGTTTTGGTTTCTTCTATAGCCATTTCCTAGTTGGATTTCCATTACTAATTGTCTCCGCCTGTGCGGAAACGAGGAATTCAGTTAGTTTGCCGTATTACGGCAAACCCAGCAAACTTGTGATCGCAACAATGCCCGGAATCAGCGCAATCGCCGACAATCAAGCGCTTCGCAATCACAAGTTTCGCAATCACAAGTTCTTCAATTACAGCAAGCCGGAAGCGCGCATGCCATCTTCCGCGCGCTTGATCTCAGCCTCGCCCGGACCGACGTTCGGCAGACGCATCGTCGTGGAGTCGAGAATGCCACGCACCTTCAGCGAAGCCTTGGCCATAACAGCCTGGAAACCGTTGCCGTTCATTGCTTCGACCAGTGGAGCAAGCTGCACGGCAATGCGCTGAGCCCCATGAATGTCACCGCGGTCGAATGCGGCAGCCAAATCGCGCATCGGACCGGAAGCAGCATGTGCGATCACGGAAATAATGCCGACTGCACCAACCGAAAGGAACGGCAGGAACAGACCGTCATCGCCCGAATACCAAGTCAAACCGGTTTCCATACGCTTACGCACGGCACCCGCGATATCTCCAGTGGCGTCCTTCACCGCCTTGACGTGACCAAGCTCAGCCAAACGACGGTAGGTTTCCAACTGAATGTGCAGACCGGTGCGGCCAGGCACATCGTAAACGATAATCGGCTTGTCCGCGGAATCATTGACCGCCTTGTAGTGACGGAACACGCCTTCCTGCGACGGGCGCGAATAGTACGGAGCGACCACAAGCACCGCATCGGCGCCCGCCTCCTGAGTCTGCTCCACCATGCGCACGGTGTGGGCGGTATCGTTGGAACCCGCACCGGAGATAACGGGCACGCTCACCACATCCTTGACGGCCTGAACCAGCTCGACCTTCTCCTCCATGTGGGTGGTGGGAGACTCGCCCGTGGTGCCATTGACCACAAGGCCATCGGCGCCATCGGCAACAAGCTGCTTCGCAAGCTTCTGCGCAGCCTCGAAATCAACGGAACCGTCGGCCTTCATGGGGGTGACCATGGCCGGAAGAATACGTCCGAAAGGAGCAGGATCAAGAAGATGCATAGTACCGTCAGTCATAGTGCCAACGGTACTTCCCGCCACGGACGCCGAAGCGCCCGAGTTCGCGACCATATCGCAATATGAACTGCCTTCCAGAGACCAAAATCCCCCACCCGCTGGAACAATCCTCCCGTTGCCGAGCCTCCCAGAGTCCCGAAACCTCCAGTCACTGGAACAATCGGTACGCTAAACAACCCCTCACATTCCCAAAACCTCCACCCGCTGGAACAATCCTCCCGTCAACCAGCCTCCCAGAGACCCAAAACCTCCAGTTAATGGAACAATCCTCCCGCTGCCAAGCCTCCCACAGTCCAAAATCCCCCAGCAAGTGGAAGAATCGGTACGCTTAGCCGCATACTCAGGGGGATTCAAGCCAAATGACTTCACGATTTTGATCTGGTGACCGCACGATTTCGGAATATCGCACGATTTCGGAATATCGCACGATTTTGCTTTCCTGACCGCACAACACTCCAAAACAGTGCGATCACCAAGAGGGAAAAGTGCGCCCACCAAAACAAACTCAGGCAAGGTATTGGGTGGGGTTCTGCTCGAACTTGGCGGCGCAGCCCGGGTTGCAGAAGTAGTAGGTGGTGCCGTTGTATTCGCGGGTTGCTGCGGCAGTGGCCGGATCCACGCTCATGCCGCAGACCGGATCTTTGGCGGGCGCGCTCTGATTGCCGTTGGCAGTGTGGCCGCCACAGCAAGAGCGCATGCCTTCCATACTCTCGTGGGCGTTTTCCTTCTTGGCTTTGTGATCACTGAACAGTCCCATGATGAATCCTTTCTGACTGTGGTTGTTGTGATTATTATCGTTCGGGTTCGGCTGACGAACCTGATACGTCTTACGAAGCGCCTTGTCTGGATCGAACAGGCGCAGTCGGCTCGCGTTCGTCACCACGCATAGCGACGAGAATGCCATGGCCGCGCCCGCGATCATAGGATTAAGCATCATGCCGGTGAACGGGTACAGTACGCCCGCCGCAATGGAAATGCCGACGCTGTTATAGCCGAGCGCAAATCCAAGATTTTGCGCGATATTGCGCATGGTGGCGCGGGTCAAGTCGAGCGCATGCACCAAACCCATCAGCGAGCCATTCATCAATGTCACGTCTGCGGATTGAATCGCCACATCCGTACCGGTACCGATGGCGAATCCCACATTCGCGCGGGCAAGCGCCGGAGCATCGTTGATACCATCGCCGACCATTGCCACCGTATAGCCTTGCGCCTGCAGTTTCGCGATTTCATCCGCCTTGTTTTCCGGGCGCACTCCCGCGATCACATTGCCAACGCCAACTTGATCGGCCACGGCATGCGCCGTCGTTCCATTATCTCCAGTGAGCATCACCACGTTGACGCCACGCGATTTGAGGGACGCGATAGCCTGCTGCGAATCGGCTTTCACCGTATCCGCAACGGCAACGATTCCCGCAAGCTCACCGTCGATTGCTGCGAGCATCGGCGTTTTCCCTTCCGCCGACAGCCGTTCCATGGTTGCGATAATGTCGTCAAGATCCTCATCGCCGACGCTCGGCATGCCCACGTCAAGATCGTCGATCAGATCGGTATTGCCGACCGCAACGTTGTACATTGCGGTTTCGGGAGAAGATATGGATGATTCGAAGGTCACGGAAGATGCAGAGGATTCGTCAGCTGCAACAGTCGGATTATTTGCAGATATTAACGGCAACGTGACGTGCGCAGTGACTCCCCGACCGGAAATCGCACGGAATTGCGTGGTCTCGCCTAACGTAAGATGCTTTTCTTGCGCGCCCGCAACAATCGCGGCGGCAAGAGGATGTTCGGAATCCCGTTCGGCACTGGCGGTAATCGCCAGCAGATCATCCGGCATTTTGCGCCATTTTCCAAGCGGAAACACGTCGGTCAACGATGGCGTTCCAGCGGTGATCGTGCCTGTTTTGTCAAGCACGACGGCATTGATTTTGCCGCAGGTTTCCAATGCTTCGGCGGAACGGATCAGCACGCCCATCTGCGCGGCACGACCAGTCGAAACCGTTACGGAAAGCGGCGTGGCAAGACCCAACGCGCACGGGCATGCGATCAGCAGCACCGAAACCGCAGCCACCAACGCATGCACCACGCGTGGTTCCGGCCCAAACGCAAACCACAACGCGCACGACCACACGGCAATCAGCACCACAATCGGCACGAAAATGCCTGAAATCTTATCCGCCATGCGCTGCACCGGCGCTTTTGAACTTTGCGCGGATTGCACCAATCCGATAATCTGCGCGAGCACCGTGTCTTTGCCGACTTTCGTGGCACGATACCGCAGCGATCCAGTGCCATTGATGGTGGCGCCGGTCACGGAACTGCCGGTCTGCTTCACCACAGGCATGGATTCGCCGGTAATCATGGATTCGTCAACAGCCGACGAACCAGCAATAACCACACCGTCAACAGGAAGTTGTTCGCCGGGGCGAATCGCAATAATATCTCCGACCGCCACCTGCTCGACCGGAATTTCCTCTTCAATTTCACCTCGTACCACGCGAGCGTTTTTCGGCTGCAATCCCGCCAACGCGCGCATGGCCTCTCCAGTGCCGACGCGAGCGCGCGCTTCAAGCAATTGGCCAACCAGCATCAGCGTAATAACCACACCAACCGCTTCAAAATACGGTTCGCGAGCATTCTCAGGCAGAATCTGCGGAATAAACGTGACCACGCACGAGTAGGCAAACGCACATACGGTACCCAGACTGACCAGCGCATTCATTTCCGGCGAACGGTGAATAATCGCCGCGAAACCACTGCGGAAAATCGGTAATGCGGCATAGCACATCACCGGCAGCATCAGCACAAATTGCACCCAATTCGACATCGGATACAGCATCAACATCGTCGAACCGAATACTGGAATCGTAACGATGGCTGACACAATAAGACGCGCAATCAGCGTTCGCATCTCACGAAATTCGGAAGAATCGTTTGACGAATCAGAAGAATCTGAAGAAATATTGGAAGATTCAGCGGATTCATACGATTTTTCATCAACAACAGTTTGTTGCGATTGCATATGAACGTGAGATTCAGCAGTATTCGTGCTCTCTTCCGATTCCGAATGTTCTTTCGGCATTGCGGCATGATGTTTTTCCCGGCACCACCCGTAATGTGCCATGCAGCATGTTCATGCCACATGCGAAACCGTACTCCCCCGGTTCGTTAGGGTGAAGCGTCAATGTCGTTGTGCGGAAAGCGGGCAATGCCAGGTCGACACCGAAATCGGAGAACACCACGTGCGACGAGCATTCACCGTCTTCTTTGCGATCGAATATCAATCGCAATGGCAAACCGGCCTCAGCTTCGATGATTGCCGGACTATACCCACCTTTGACTTCGACAACCGCCTCTTGCACGCCGTTATCGACACGAGCGCGGAATGCTTTGCGCGGCGCGAAGAAGAACCATAACACGGCTGCCGTCACAATGAACGCGACAATGACGGCAATCAAAGCCTGCATATTCTCACCAACCTTATTCACGTTCACGTCTCAATGACCATCATCACAATATACCCCTATAGGGTATATTTGCAAGAGAAAAGCGGTATCTTCAGCGGTAAGATCAAGATTTCAGCGTTACGAGGAGCAGCATCATGAACGCAACCCATCACGGATACGCGGACGACCAGAAGAAAATCATCGCGCGCCTCAACCGCATTGAAGGGCAAGTGCGAGGCATACGCCAAATGACGGAAAACGGCGAATACTGCATCGACATCCTGACGCAGATATCAGCCGTGAACAGTGCGTTGAAATCGGTAGCGCTGCTGCTCGTCGACGATCATCTCAACCACTGTGTCAAAGAAGCCATCGAAGAGGGCGGGGAAGTTTCCGAAGCGAAAATCGCCGAGGCAAGCGCGGCCATAGCACGCCTCGTAAAATCGTAGACCGCAAAACATGTCAATCCCCGATCCAGCAAGCGAAAACTCACCATCGCCGCCAAATCGGGGATCGTATGATCAGACCGGAAAAGTTCCAGACCCCATAGATTTACGAGGTAGATTTACAGGTCGAGGAAGTTGTCGAGGCCGACGGTCACGCCTGGGTATGCGCCGGTGGAGACCTTGCGTACGGCCAGCAGCACGCCCGGCATGAAGGAGATGCGGTCGAAGCTGTCGGCACGAATGGTCAGCTGCTCGCCGTCATTACCGAACAGGGCCTCCTCATGGGCGTTAAGACCGCGCAGACGTACGGCGTGCACGTGAATGCCGTCAACCACCTGGCCACGGGAGCCGCCATCGGTTTCGGTGGCATCCGGCACAGGGCCAAGACCTGCGGCCTTGCGGGCTGCGGCGATGCCCTGCGCGGTGTGGAATGCGGTGCCGGACGGAGCATCCACCTTGTTCGGGTGATGCAGCTCGATCACTTCAGCGGATTCGAAGTACGGAGCCGCAACCTTGGCGAAATAGTCGGCGAGCACGGCGGAAATGGCGAAATTCGGCGCAATGAACACACTCTGGCCCTCGCGAGGCGCGGCAGCGAGCGCGGCACGCACCTGATCGAGCTTCTCGTCGGTCCAGCCGGTGGTACCCACCACCACGTCGACACCTTGCGCCACGAGTGCGAGCACATTGTCAAGAGACACGCTCGGCACGGTGAACTCCACCACCACGTCAGTGTTGCCGGGGGTGATGTGGGTGAGGTCGTCGCCGGCGTCAAGCGCGAGCGCCAATTCGGTGTCGGCCGCGTTGTTCACGGCATCGACCACATGGGAACCCATACGTCCTTTGGCGCCAACTACAGAAACCTTGATCATTGCAGCTCCTTCAAGCATGTCGCACGTACGAGCGTACGAACAGCATTTCAAATCAGTCTCACTCATTCTACTGAGGAATGTTCCATTTACGAATGTAAAGAGATGCTTCGACGCGTCACCGCCCAGCCGATCAAGGCGAACGGAATCGAAGCGAGCACGAAAATCCATGGCAGCATCAGGCTTATGTCTGGGCTGAAATGGTCGAGCATGATTCCCGTGGTCATCGAACCGAATGACGCGCCGATGGTTCCCGCGGTGCTCACCCACGCGAGGCCTTCGGTCAGCGATTCTTCCGGCACGGTCTCCTTCATAACGAGATTGCCCGAAGCGAACACCGACGAAACGGTAAGACCCGTAAGGATTTCAAACACTCCCATCATAATCAGATTGCCTTGGCACATGTGAATGATGAAGAAGCCTACCGTTATGATCGCGAGGAACGTGATCATATGGCGCCAGCGGGAGCCCTTCAGCTCGCGCGTGCCGAAAACCAGCGCGCCTATGCACGAGCCGACCGCCAACATCGCAAGCTGCACACCAAGCAGGGAATCAAGATGCAACGCTTTCATAACGGCCGTCATCGACGTATCGAATGCGGTGAAACTCATGTTGAACACGATGAATACCATCAAAAGCGGAATCACGCCCGCATAGGTGAGCACATTGCGTTTCTTGCGATTGTCATTCGACTTCAACTGCGCGACGGTCAGTTTGTCTTGTTGTTTGTCTTGTTGCACGGAATTTGCGCCGCCATTATTTCCAGTATTGCCGTCAACCGACAATCGCACGTCCGCATCGTCGGAAGATGCCGAAACAACAGTGATTTCACGTACTACCGGCGGTTGCGTGTCACGCAATGCGAAGAACACCGTGCCGCCGATCGCGCACGCAATCGTCGGCACAAACAACTGCGAAACGGGATGCACGGAAGCCGCCAGGAACGCGGCCAGAATCGGTCCGAAAATGAATACGATCTCATCGATGGCGGATTCCAATGCATACGCAGTGTTCAGCAATGAGCCGTTGCCGGTACGGTCAAGCACATACGTCCAACGGGTACGCACAAGCGCGCCGAACGAGAATTGCGTGAGCCCCATCACCACAGCCAAGGCGAACAGCAGTGGAATCGGCACGCGCACCAATGCCGCGAACGCAAAGCCAAGCATGGCGATGATTTGCACGACAAGCACCACCGATCCGACCTTGCGCTGGCCGAATCGGTCGAACAGTCGTGCGTACAGTGGCGTGACCGCCGCCGTGGAAAGCACATATGCCGCGCTCATCACGCCTGCGATCGTCCAATTGTCATACAAATGGTTGAGTGCGAGGATAATGCCAAGGCTCATCATCGACATCGGCAGTCGCGCCAAGGCTCCGGAAGCACAGAACGCTTTGGTTCCCGGAATGGAGAACAGTACGGAATATGGCGACTTCGGGATTTCGGTTGCGCTGGTGGCAGCCATGATTATCGCTCCTTAACTTTCGTTGCGTCCGGCACGTGTGCCCGCCCACACATGCTGCACGAGGGTAGCGGCGCTCCTCCACAACGCTGCCCATAGTGCGTTACCCTACGGGCAGGCTGGAAAGCGCCGCACGTTCGGCGCACCAGCACTAGTCGTTGTCGGATTGTTCCGGAATTCCGTAGCTCAACTCGGCAAGGATCTCTTCTTCTGTTTTGTCGGCGGCATTGAGCTGTCGATCGCCCTCAATGGGTTCACTCAGATAGTAGAGGCAGGCGTCGATAGCGGTGAGCGGTACGCCCTCCATTGCCGACAGCAAGATACGATACATATCCAACTGTGCTAATTTTTTCTGAATTTCCTCTTTTTTGCGAGGTTTTTTTCCAGTTTTCCAATCGACAATAGTATATTGTTTCGACCGATCCGCCCCATCGAGACCCCCGAAGAACACCGCGTCGAGCTTGCCGTTGACGATGGTGCCCAATTGCGGCACGTTGACGACGATTTGCCGTTCCGCCCACGCGGGCTTGCGCCGTGCCCATGTCGACGTTGCGAGACGCTGTTGCCAATCGAATATCCCGTTATTGTCTGCCCCATTATCGTCTTGATTGTCTTGCGATTGCGCCGCATTGTTGCGTCGCAGCTCGGCAAGCATCACCAATCGCGATTCAGCTACGCGAGTACCGCCATTGCCGCTCGCGCCAACGCCAATGCCGGCATCATTCGCATCGGCCATGATGAACCGTTCCGCCCAAGCATGGAACTGCGTGCCCAGTTGCGCGGCCGGAGACGCTACGTTCGGTATCGGACGCACCAGCCCACGCCAGTAAGTGCGGGCGCCACGCTCGTCCATCATGCCTGCGCGCGCCTGCAGCGAGGTGACGTTCTGACGACCTGACGCAAGAATCCTCTCGCCCTTCGCACGCACCGCGCTGTCGAACGCATCCTGCGACGCCTCTCCAAGCATGTCAGGCATGAGATTGCTGTCGGCCACCAGCAATTGCGCGCATCGCAGCAGCGAAGCACCCGTATTTTCGCAACGCCCAGCACCTTCGCCACCGACAGGCTCGCCAACTTGCCCGCTGGCCCGTTCGCCAGCCCGCCCATCAGTCTGCCCGCCAGCATTGTTCATCGCCGAATCCACCTGCAACGCAGACAAACGCAACGTCTGCAGGGTCTCATCGCTCAACTCGCACGGCCATGGCAGGAACTGGTTGCCTTCCGACGGCTCGAGCGGCGCATTCCAAGCGTCGCCGACCACCGCATCTTCAAAATCGCGGGCATGCTCGCCCACAAAAAATCCATCCGGCAACGGCGCATCGATCGAATGCAGACTGGTCATGCCGTTTTCGGAGGAATCGACATCCTCAACTTCCGCAATATCGGCCAGGTTGCTCGGCTCAGCCGCTCTGGAAACGATATTGAGCATGGAATCGCGCACTTCCACTAGGAAATTCGACGGTTTGGACACACGTTTGCGATCGCCCACGGCACGCGGATCACGGCTTTCCGCATTCGTTGCGCTGCAGGTGAGCAGCGCCTCATGACGGGCGCGAGTCAACGCCACATACGCGAGGCGACGCTCGTCGGCATGCAACCGACGGCCATACTCCTCGATTTGCGTCAAATACAGTCCGTCCGGATCAATACCTTCCATGTCATCGACGCTCATATTCCGCAAGGTGCCGAACACTTCGTCGTCAATGATTTCCGCATCCTCCAGCATTTCCAACGCTTCCAACGGATTTCCACCCACAAGCGCGTCATGGGGGAATCGCGGCAGAATATCGGCGTCCACACGCACCGGAACCGGCACCGCAGCAGGATCGGTCAGCCACGTTTTGGCGGTCTCATGATATTCGGGCGGCGTCCACACGCCATCCTGGAAACCGTTGAGATGCTCTTCATCAACGACCACACGCAGATCGCTGCCCTTGTTGGTGGGGAATCCGCCATCGGTCATGCCGACCACGGCCACGGCATCCCATTCAAGGCCCTTCGACTGGTGTACGGTCATCAGCACCACGTCGACAGGCACATCGGGAGCCACCGCGTGCTCCTCGCGTGCGTCGCGCAGCGAATCCGCCCATGAGATGAACGCGCGCAGGCTCGGCGTTCTCTGCGACGCGATCTCCTGCATATACGTGTCGACGAGCTTCAGCAACGCATCGATCGGCGATTTGGCGAGCGCCACCCGGGATGCGGCGAGCGTGGCATCGGCCTGACCGCCGCGCATATGCTCGGCCAGCTGCATGTCGATATCGAGATTCAATGCGACGATGGCCTCACGAACCACTTCCGGCAACGGGTGGCCAAGCATGCGCTGCACCTGACGGATCGCATCCGCGGCGCGAAGCACTTCCTTCGCCCCTTCACGACTCACCCTGCCGTCAATGAGTTCCGCGAGATCGTCACGCAACATGAGGTCCACAAGGAAAACCGCATTCGGCACTTGATCTCGATATTCACGTACGATGGCACGGATTTCAGCATCGGAAGGACCCGACTTGGGAGTTACTCCATAAATTCCCAGATTTTCCGGTTTTTCTTCCTTGTTGGATTGCTCCTGCACGATTCCAGCTGAAACAAGCGCACGATACCGGCACATCGTGTTCACCTGTTCCGCGGTATCGGCGAGCGCCTGCAGATCGTTGGCGCTGATGGAGAATCGCGGCGTGGCCAGCAATCGCATAAGCGCCGCACTGTCGGTATGATCGCTGACGACGCGTAGCAAAGCGAACACGTCCTGCACCGCCGGGCGTTCCAGCAACGCCGACCGCCCCACTACCAGCGTGGTCAGGCCTGCGCGTTCGAGCGCTTCCGCGAATTGCGGCATGATTCCTTTGGAACGGAACAGCACCGCCACGTGCGGACGATTGTCTTTCATGCCATTGTCGAGGTCGCGCGAGGAAGGCGTGTGCAGGGCGATCGCATGTTTGGCGAAGCGCACGACCGCGTCGACCTCCTGCCCGAACGTGTCGAACGCAAGCACGCCCACCGTTCCTTCGGGGGCTTCGTCGGTATTGACGAGCGCCGGAACGTCGACTTCGCGCATCAGCGAGCTGCTGAGGCGTCTGGCAGGCAAGCGGAGCGGTTTGGTGAGATTGTTCGCCGCTTCGAGCACCATGCGTGAGTTGCGCCGTGTCACGGTCAATGCGAATGGCCTGCTGGTGGCGTCCATGCCGAAATCGTGTTGCAGCATGCGGAATGCGCCAGGGCTCGCCCCTCGCCATGCGTAGATCGATTGGAAGGGGTCGCCGACCGCGTTGACCGCGCTGCGATGCGTGTCGTCAGCGTGGAACAGCGCGCTCAGCAGTGCCGCCTGCGTGGTGGACGTGTCTTGGTATTCGTCGAGGAGCACATGCGAATAGCGTTTGCGGTAGGCCGCTCCGATGGACGGGAATCGGGAGACAAGCTGGAATGCCGCGATGGTGAAATCGCTGAATTCCGCCATATTGCAGGCGCGTTTTTCGGCATGATAGTCAAGCACAAGATCGAGCAGCAGGTCGCGTTGCTTGGCGACGAATGCGAGTTGCGCGCTGTTGAACACGCACATGTCGTGCCCGAGTTCGCGGTATTTCTCCAGTTTCTTTTCGTAGTCCGCGTCGGAATCCTTTTTCAGTCGTTTCGGCAGCTTTGGCGATTTCGGCTCTTCCGTTGGCACGGTTTCGCCGTCAAGCGCCTTGGCGATCTGTTCGACGAACGCCTCATCCCAGTCGCGCACGCGTTGCACGGCTTCGTCGAAGCTGGTGCAGTCGCCGCCGATCATGGCGCCGGAAATGGCGTTGGACAGGGCGAACACGTTGCCCGCTATGGTGTTGAACGATTTCAGATCGCCGTCGAACGCCATAAGATCATCCATATGCCTGTCAAGCACGGTGTGGATGAGCTGCATGGCACCTGCTTCGCTCAATGGCTGCGTGTTCTGGTCAAAGCCGACAAGCAGTCCATATTGGCGCACGATGGATTGGAAGAAAGCGTCGTACGTGGAGACTTCCGGTTTGAGGAACGTCATGTTCGCTGATTTCAGGCCGCGTTCGCGCTGGTCGCGAGTCACGGCCGCAGACACTCGAGACAATAGTTCCGAGGCCGCTTTGCGCGTGAAGGTCAGTCCGAGGATCTTTTCGGGGCTCACCCCCTGTTCGATCAGCGTGATGATGCGTCTGGTCATCGTGTAGGTTTTGCCGGATCCAGCGCCGGCCACCACCACCACATCCGCATACGAGGGCGCTTGGACGACGGCAGCCTGCTCAGGACTGTCGGCGAACTTCATGGTTCCGCTCATGCCGTTCTCCTTTCGAATACGGTGTTCTGTTCGCCCGCACAGGCCGGGCAGATCGTAGTGTTTCTGCAGTATTTCACATGTTCCGTCGTCGGTCTTGCGGTGATTTCGTTCGCCCTGCTGGCCGCGGCCGCATAGAAGACCCTCGCGATCATGGTGAGGGACCATACCGCCATCGTGCCGCGTAAGCCAAGGAACTCATTCCAATGCTCGTCGCTCACTTCCAACGGAGGAAGCATGTCATCGAGTCCGTCGTGGAAATCCTTGTCGAGTTTTTTGACGTAATAGCGCGGTATGAATTCGCCGGTATTGAGACTTCCATTGGCGAACAGCGCCTGCTGCATATGCGATTCGGCGGCGGTGTCGCCATACGGCGCAGGGTATGCGTGCTTGGCTACATGGAATAGCGCGCTTTGCGTGATGTTCGGCGCGTTCGCCACCGCCTGCGCCCCGCGCATGCCGCTTTCCTCGGGGAATACGAGTCCCAGCTGATAGCAGACGAGCTGCAGATCGTTGAACAGGCCTTCGCCGGTCGGACTGACACCGGTTTTGTAGTCGATCAGACGCACCTGCTGCGTGCCATCCGCCATTTCACGCCGTTCCAAACGGTCGATCCTGCCGGTCAAACGCACGGTGAGATACTCGCTCATGCCGGTTTCCGGCCATCCTCCGACCAACGCTCCCATAATGGCGATCAATTCGTTCCGTGAAATCGCGTGAACGCCGTCCATCGCATTGTAGGTGTCGAGAATATCGTCGAAATCGAATTTTGCGGTAAATTTCAGCTCAGGTTCGGCTTTCGTAAGTTTTCCAACGCTGAATGCATCATTATTTTTAATCGGATAATCACCATGATTCGATTGCACGAAATACGTGGCGATGTTACGCAACGCCTCCTGCGCCTGCTCATCTTTCTTCAACGCCTGATACCGTTGCGCGGGATCGGCAATGGCGTTGAAATCACCGCATAGACGCTTGTATTCGGCATACATCCATTCGGTGATCGCATTGATATTGTCCACGTCGCTGATGGCGGTATGGTGTTCCGGCATATCAAGTCCGGCTTCGGTGGCCTGTTGCGCCACCTTGTGGATCAGCGAACCGAAACTCGTGGCGACGCTGCCCATGCGCGGGCCGGAGAAGCGGTTTTCCAACATCCAACACACCGGGCACGCCCACAGATTGTCTACCGCAGAAGGAGACAAAGTCACCACGTCGGATCGCCGCGATTTACCGTTTCGGCCCGACGTCGAGCTTTCCGACGTGTCGCTCATGCCCGTCCGCATGACGGCCGCGATCTTCCGCATGGTGGCCTCGACCGTCTCCCCCATAAACGGCCAACGGTCAGGGTCGGCCGCCGTAACACCATGCGAAGCCAGCAATGCCAACGCTTCCGCGGCATCACGCGCCTTCGGGCTGTCCTCAGGTTCCGACGCAAGCACGCTTCGGGCGGCCGCGACCAGACCACGGGGATCGGTTTCCAGCCCCGCGTAATCGCCTTGGCCGCCGACCGACGCATATTCTCGCCGTTCCATATCGGCGTCGCGATCGCGGTCGAAGCACTCCGGCATATATCCGTATAGAAAATCCGAAGGCACATTGTCGTCATTCAGCACGGCGCTCACCACCACACGCTCGCTGGCACGGGTCAACGCCACCAACAGGCTCTTCTGCTCGGAGGCGAGCACCGACGCCAGTTGCGCGTCCTGCCTGCCCGCCGGAGTGACGATCGTGTCGGACAATACGCCGTGCAGCATCACATCGGCCAGTTCCTCACCGCCGAACAACGTGTTGCGTGGTGTGAGATTCGGCCACTGCCCCTGCTGCAAAGCCGGCAGAAAAACCAGATTCCAGCGCTTTCCCGCCGCTCCTGCGGGAGTCGTCAGGGTCACCGCCTGATCAATGGGCGCGGTATGCGCCAGCGAATCCGCCTCAATGGTCAGCAAACGCACCTGTTCGATGAACGCCTCGATGGTGTGTACCGCGAATTCCCCGCTTGACTCGCCGCCTGAAGCATAGTTGAACAAACGCATCGCCGCGTCAAGCCGATCATTCGCGGCACGGCCGGCAGCCGAATGCTCCAGCGCCACACGCTGCCAGACTTCCGCCTTGCCGCAGGCCCTCCATGCGCAATCCAACACATATTGCGGTTCACGCGAAACCAGTTTGGCTTCCGACTCGCATGTTTTGTCAAGAACCTTCCACAATGATGCGAACGCCTTGATCTGCGGATCCGCGCCCAGCACGGAGGCGATCGCATCGACCACGCGATCGGTATTGCCCTCCATAAGAAGCACGTACAGCGCTTCCATACTCAGCGCGAAATCGCCTTCATGCTCGTCTTCATGCTCACTATCATGCTCGCCATCGGCGCGAATCGCATGATAGTCCGTCATATAATCGCGCCAATCTTCCATCAAACGAGGGAGCAACGCCTGTTGTTCGACGGCAGCGTCCGCCGCATCCTCATCATCTTCGAAATCATCTTCGTCGTATTCTTCGGCAGCATCCTCATCATGGTTCGCAGCCTTGCTTTCCACAATCGAAGCGAGCGAAACCAACGCGTTCATCGCGGATTCGATGGATGCGAGACGGGCCGGACGCCCCTCATGCCGTTGATCACCACCGACCGTAATCAGCGGAGATCCCATAATCAGCGCCACGCGCGAACGAATATAGGATCCGGCGGTCTGCAGGTCCATGGTCGAAGCCGCGATCGTCTGGTTTTTCAATTCGGCCAACTCGATCAACGCGAACAGACCCTGCACGAACGGCTCATCCTTCAACGGCCGGGTCACGCTGGAATAGCGCACGGGAACGCCGTCAGCGCGCAACCGCTCGCCGAATGCGCGCACGGTGGCATTGTCGTGCGCGATCACGGCCATGTCGTTCCATACACGGGAACGTTGCAAATGCTCAGTTTTGATCTTCCACACCACGTCGTCGAGCTCTTCGGAAGAGGAACGGTACAAGGCCGTTTCCACACTGCCGTCGGCCGGCGTGACACGAGCGCCCGTATCGTCGGCCGGCAACGTTTCGATGGGCATCGCGCCTGGCATATCGCTCATTTTGCCGGGACGATCGGGCAGAGGCACGTCCGTCGACTCCGTGCTTGCGATCGACAGGCTCACTCGCGTCGCGACAAGCGTGCGATAGTCGCCATGCACGCCTTGCTGGTTCGACACGGTTTGCGCGGTATCGCCTTCGTGCGCCGTTTGCAGACCTTCGATGCGTTCAAGCCTCGCTCCCATGCGCGTCTGCGCCTGGTTGAACAGATATTCCGGATATGATCCTCGGAACGTCTGCACGGCTTCGTCGGGATTGCCAACCAACAGCAGGCGCACCCCGCGTTCATGCAGGGCTTCAAGCAGTGCGAAACCAGCCAACGTCGTATCTTGAAAATCGTCGACGATCAGCATGTTCGCAATATCGGCTTCCTGTATGCCAGACACGGCTTCGGTGGCGTCGATCATCAGCTGCGACGCGTCGAGACGATATTCGCCAGGATAAGACGAACGGATCGCCTCATTGTATTCCTCACGCAAGGCGAAGGCGAGACGCCATTGAGTGCGCAGGCGTTCGCGACGTTCGTCAAGCATGCCGTCCCTGCTGGCCGTACGGGCGATCAGCATGTCTTCGAACTGCGGTTTCGCGCCAATCTCGTTCATGCGTGCGAGCATGTCGCGCAATTGGTTGGCGAATGCGTCGGTGGAATCGTCGGCCACCAGTCCTGACCATTCGGAAACCGCGAAATAGGTGCGCAGCAGATCGCAGGTGGCGCAATCGTCGCCATGTTGCCTATGCTCCACATGCGAAGCCAGTACCTTGCGGATGATCACATCCTGTTCCGCACCGTTCAACAGTTTCGGCAACGGTTCGCCTTGACTTGATCTCACGGCCGTCAGCAGACGGAATGCGACGGCAGGCAACGTAGTGACCGGTCGCGCCTGCGACACGGCCGACAATTCGCGGATCGCCCGATCGCCCAACGCATCGGCGATCTGCCTGCCAGACACCGTCATCACGGCATTCCCGTCACCATACCGCCTCATTGCGGCAACCAGCATGCCCAGCGCAAACTCGGTTTTTCCACTGCTCGGCGCGCCCGCAACCAACGTGACGCGGTCAAGGTCTTCCAAATTCATCATGCCTCCCAACACTACTAGTCTCGCCCTCCTTTACCTGACAAATCCGGAACCTGCAAAGTTGTCTCGAAGCCAACCTTTATCCAACACGATCTGCGGTGCAACCACTCCTTCGTGGCATCTGCAGCAACGCCGACAACACATCAATGGTCATTTCCATTTGAGCCAGATGCCCGTCATCCAGCAACTGAATGTATGTACCCTCATCGTCGCCACGAAGGCCGTCTCTTAAGGTTCGCACGTTCTTTCTATCACTACGACTTCTATTATTCAGCCACAACATGTCTCAGATGCCCGTCTTTGTATATGGACATTTTGACCCCTTGCTGATAGGTTTCTGGGTTGGTCTTCAGTTAGGATGGGATCCAGAGAGAGCGGCCGAAAAGCATACGCACCACGAGGAAAGAGAGCATATGGAAGCCATGAACGGCATTCCCCCTCAAATCCCTGGGTATACATTCGCCCAAAAGTTGGGTTCAGGTTCCGAAGCGAACGTGTATTTGTACCAGCAGCTTTCCCCCAGCCGACAAGTGGCCATCAAGGTCAGCAAGGGAACGCTCGATCCGCGCGCGGCGGCGCGGTTCCGTTCCGAAGCGAACTTCATGGGCAGGATCTCCTCGCATCCCTACATTCTTTCGGTGTACGAAAGCGGCGTCACCACCACGGGCAACGGCTACACCGTGTTCGAATACGCTCCGGGAGGCAATTACAAGACCTTCCTGGAATCCAACAGGCTCAACGCAGACCAGATGCTCACCGTCGGCATCAATCTGGCGAGCGCCCTTTCCACAGCGCACCGCGAAGGCATCATCCACCGCGACATCAAGCCCAGCAATATTCTCATCAACACGCATGGCATGCCCATGCTTGCCGATTTCGGCATCGCGGGAACGATCTACGGGCGTCCCGGCATCGGCTACACCATCGCGTGGGCTCCGCCGGAAGTGCTTGCAAAGAACGGCGGAGGCAACGAATCCTCCGATATTTATTCGCTGGGAGCAACGCTGTTCGCCATGCTGACGGGCCAGTCGCCATATGAATACGGCTATTCCGCGGCCCTCGGCTCGACCAGGGGCAAAGAACGCGGTGCTCTGCTGAGAAACATCATTCTCACCGATCCGCTCCCTAAGCTCAATAGGCCGGATATTCCCCCGCAAGTGGAGCGGATTTTACGCAAGGCGTTGAATAAAACGCCGGAAGACAGATATTATTCCTCATACGATTTCGCGCGTGACATGCAGCGTGCGCAGCAGGAATTGTATGGCCATGCCACGCCGACCACGGTCGAAGGCGAACCGCCGTTCCCGCAAAATCTGTATGCACAGTCCCAGGCAAGCAGCCAGGCAGCCGCGGTTGTTCCGAAACAGCGCAACACTTGGGCCAAGCCTCTTGCGATTGTCGTTTCGGCGGTTGCCGCGATCACGGCCGTCGCGTTGGTGTTCGCGTATGTGATCTTGCCGAATATGGATTCGGCTTCCGACAATAGCAGCGTGCAGATCAAGACTCCGGGAACGCACGATCAGGACAACGATTCGCCTGATTCGGCCATCACCACAAGTAGCGTGCCCAGTGTCGAGAATCTGGCCGGCTCATATTCCGCCGATGGCAGCAGCGTGCAGTTCACATGGGTGAACCCCGACCCTCAGGACGGCGATTCGTACGCATGGTCGCTGGTAGGCGATGCAGGAGTAGACCCGAACGCCCAAGGAACCACCACCACCGACACGCACATCAGCATCAAACCCGCCGACGGCTCGCAGACCTGCATCCAGGTGAGCCTCATCCGAGCCGACCGGCAGATGTCGCAGAATCCTGCGATCGCGTGCGCAGCCAAACCATAAGCATCACAGCACTTCCCAACAGGGTCGGCCGACGGCATTATTCCATCGCAGGCGATGTCCGGAACGAACACAACGACCATCGGAACACTCAAGGAAGAACCGAAAATGGACAAACGCAAGAACGCAGCCGATCAGCCGGCACAATCGCACGAACGTCAATTGCGCTTCGGATCGATGATGCGCAAACTGCTGTTGCCGTCGGGAAGCAGGCGGTGGATCACGCCGATCGTCATGCTGCTTCTGCTGCTGGGCATCATCGCAGGCGCGTTCATCGTCAGTTCGGTGACGCAACGGCATGTGCAACTTGACGACGGCACCGTGTGGATCACCTCGTTGAAAGATCGCAAGGCCGCACGATTCAATGCGAAAAACAAGGATGTGGACGCTGGAGTCTCATCCGCAGCTTCCCGTTTCGACGTGGCCCAACATAATGGCAGCACCGTGATTTCCGAAGGCACCAAAGCCAGCAATATCGCGGCTTCCACCATTAGCGAAACCGGCAACACCGCCATCAAAACGGATATCGCAACCATTGTCGGAGGCGACACCGCAGCGTTCATCAACGTCAAAACCGGCAATGTGTGGGTGGGATCCGCTGCCGATGTGAAATCCGTCAACCCCACCACCGACAAGCCGAACATGAAACTGGGATCCGGTGGAAAAATCGCGGTGACGCACAACGGAACCGTATACGGATACCGCGCTTCCGATGGTGCGGTGCTGAGCATCGACGGGCCGCAAGACACGCGCGAGCAAGTTGGCACGATAGGAGGCGCACCGCATGCCGAATCGTTCACCGTCATCGGCGAAACCCCGGTCGTGGCGGCAAAAGGCACCGTGTATTGGCCGCAGGGAAGCGCAGCCATCAATCTGCAGGGCAGCATGACCTTGCAGGCCCCTTCCACGGACGGCAAACAGAACGGATGGGTGGCCGTGGCGACACCACGCGGGCTCGCAACGGTGAACCTCAGCACCAAGAAAACCTCTGAAACAACGAATTCCGGCAAGGGCGAGCCCGCCCAGCCGGTATCCACAGGCGGATGCGTATTCGCCGCATGGGCGCAGAAAGCCAACAATTACGCCAAAGTATGCTCCGTCGACAGTTCGGACATGACATTCGACACCCTGACCAACATCAACGCCACTTCGGAACTGATATTCCGCACCAACCATCGTCTGGTCATACTCAACGACGTGGTCAACGGCAACGTCTGGAATCCGCAGGAATCCACCAAAGTCATCAAAATCCAATGGAACAAGGTGGAAACCAAACAGTCGAAGCAACAGGAACAGAACAACGACAGCGCCAACAACCAGCATAATTTCAGCAAGACCTGCTCGTCGCAATCCGGCCAGATCAAAGCCGAAGATGATTCGTTCGGCGCGAGAACAGGATCGCAGCAGATCCTCGACGTGCTCCGCAACGACGAACAGACCGACTGCTCCGTACTGCGCATCACCTCGGTAAGCGCCCCCGACGGCGCCAACATCAGCGTTTCCCCCGTATACGACGGACGATATCTGCAGCTCGACGCTTCCGCGGCATCCGAAGGATCCGTATCGTTCAGCTATGAAATCTCCGACGGACGCGGGCAAACCTCCAACGCCAACGTAAGCCTCACACTGGTAGGCGGGGACGACAACGCGCCCCAGCAAACCGATACGCCACCGGAAATCGACGTGGAACAAGGAGCGACCTACACCACCAACGCGCTGGGCAGCTTCTCCGATCCCGACGGCGACCCGCTCACCCTCGTATCCGCAACCCCGCAAAACACCGACCAGGTGACCGTTTCCACACGCGCCGACGGGCAGCTCGTGTTCAACGCGGGATCCATGTCTTCCGGACGCGCCGGCATCGAAGTGACCGTTTCCGACGGCCAGCAGACCGGCACCGGCATGGTGTATTTCTCAGTGAAACCGGCCAACACGCTGGCCGCGGTGATCGATCCGGCCGTCAAGCAGACCACGCCAGACACCCGCACCACCATCGCGCTCAAACAATACGTGCATGGCACCTCGGCCGAACCCGCGCAGCTGACCGCCGTGGAAACCCCATCCGGCGCATCCACCACCATGAACGCCACCGATATGTCGTTCACCTTCAGCGCATCCAACCCCGGCACCTACTACGTGCCCTACACCATCACACAAGGATCCATCCCCTCGACCGGCCTGGCCCGCATCGAAGTGCAGGCGGTGACCGGAGACTCCGCCAAGCCCATCGCAGCCAACGACGTGGCACTGCTCGGCGCCGACAACACCGCAATCGTGGAACCACTGTCTAACGACGTCGACCCGATGGGTGGTGTGCTATCCGTGACCAGCGTGACCGCCGATGCGGCGAGCGGCATCAAAACCGGCGTCGTAAGCAACAAGCGCGTCTACATCACCGCACGACAGGTACCGACCGAGCCCGTGCAGATCAAATACAGCGTCGCCAACGCGGCAGGCACGTCAACCGGCGTGATCGTACTGCAGCCACCGGCACTGACCACCTCCAACTCCGTGCCGAAAGCCGACAACATCACCACGCAGGTACGCACCGACGGCATCGTCTCCATCGACGTGCTCGACCACGTGACCTACTCCGACGGCACCACGGTAAGCCTGCAAAACGACCTGCAATACGACAAAAACACGTTCAAAGGACTCGTATTCGTATCAGGCAACACCGTACGATACCAAGCATCCGACCAAACCGGATCCTTCCCCGTAACGTACACCGTCAAAGACAATCTCGGCAACGCGGCATCCGCCACAATCACCATCAACGTGCATCAAAAAGACGCTTCCAACAAGGCTGCGCCAACACCATCCGACGTCGAGGCGCAAGTCGCGGCCGGCCAAAAAGTCCAGATCCCGATCACCTTGACCGGCATCGACGCCGACGGCGACGACGTGCAGCTGCTCGGTCTCGGCAACAAGGCGCCGACACTCGGACGCATCAGCGAAGTCGGCGCCACCTACCTGGTATACGAAGCCTATGCCGACTCCACAGGAACGGACACCTTCTCATACGCCGTCGAAGACTGGACCGGCCAACGATCCCAAGCGCAAATCCGCGTAGGCGTATTCACATCCGGCACCGACTCGGGCGTATACGCGCGCGACGACGAAATCACATTGCGCCCCGACACCGCAGCAACCGTGCCCGTGGCGCAAAACGACATCTCCGGAGACAACACCGACCTGGCCGTCAGCGAAAACGTCGAATCGCAAGACATCAGCAATGTGACCGTGGCGGACAATGCGCTCGCCTTCACCACTCCTCAGCAGGCGGGCACCTATTACGTGGCGTATACGGTCAAAGACAAGGCAGGATTGTCCGACACCGCGACATTGACGGTGAACGTGGACGACAACGCCACCATCGAACCGCCGACAGCATACGACTACCGTGTGCCATCTTCCGCGACGATCGATAAGAAATCCATCGACGTGGACGTTTCGCAATGGATCGCGAACCCTTCCGGCAGCGCCGACGAACTGCACGTGGCCGTTGATGATTCGGCTACCGACCATGCGCATGTCAAGGGCGGAGACAAGTCCACGACCATTACCGTGGACTTGACGGATGAGGCGCGAGCCGTGCCGTACACCGTGACCAACACGACATACAACATCACGTCCACGGCGTTCATCCAAGTGCCCGCGTACGGCGTGTTCCCGCCGACCCTTCGACCGAAGGCGCCGGCTTTGAAGGTGAACGCACGCGAGACGATCACCATCAATATCGCCGATTATGTGCGCGTGGGCGCAGGCAAGATCGCGTATGTGGACGGCGCCGATTCGGTGAGCGCCACGAAGGCCGCGGACGGAGACCTGTATGTGAACGACCAGACGTTGAAGTTCACCGCATCAAAGGATTATTCCGGTCCCGCGTCCATCACCTTCACCGCGGTGGATGGCAAACGCGACAAGAACGACAAGGTGAAAATCATCAATTCGGCGGTGTTGACGTTGCCGATCACCGTGATCGGACGTGACATGCCCGCGCCGACGTTCTCCTCGTCCACCATTGACGTGGTCGCAGGAGAAAGCGCCACCACCATCGATCTGACCGCGTTGACCCATTCGGCGTCCGACCTGTATGACGATGAGAAGCAGTACACGTATTCGGGTGGCACCGATTCCGACCAGGTGAGCGCCAAGGTGAGTTCGAACGGCAAGCTGACCGTGTCCGCCGACAAGACCGCTTCGCCGGGAACAACGGTGAGCGTGCCGATTTCGATTCAATATTCGAAGGGCACGGTGAGTGCGGGCGTCACGGTTCGTGTGACGGCCTCCAACAGGCCTTTGGCACGCATCAACGCGAAAACCGTGAAGGTCAAGGCAGGATCCAGTGAGGAAGTGAGCCTGCTGTCCGATGCGTATAATCCGTTCCCCGATTCCGCATTGACCGTGACCGGATGCACGTCCGATGGCGCGTCGAAGCTGACCGTGGACTGCCCGTCCAACGGTGTGGTGTCGATCAACGCCGCGTCCGATATCGGCGCGAGCACCAACAAGGTGATCGTCAACGTGCGCGATGCCACCAATACGAAGGAACGTGAGGTGACGGGCACCATCAACGTTTCGGTGATGGACAAGCCGGATGCGCCGCTGCTCTCCCCCATCGCCGGAGACCCGCAGGATGGCGCGGTGAATCTGAGTTGGACGGCCGGCTCTTCGAACGGCAGTCCGATCAGCGAATACAAGGTGTCGTGGGGAGGCGACGGTTCCGGCGAGAAATCGTGCGGATCCGTGACCTCCTGCCAAATCACCGGCTTGAAGAACGGCAAGACGTACTCGTTCAAGGTGCAGGCCAAGAATGAGGTCGGCTGGTCGAAGGAGTCGAATGGCGTGGAAGGCACGCCTGACAAGCTTCCGGACGCGCCGACCGATGTGAAGGCCGAAGCTAGCAAGAACACCATCACTGTCACATGGAAGGCTTTGGAGGGTAATTTCTCCGCCGTCGACAAGTATCAGGTGACGTTGAGCGGTCCGAATGTGGCGAATCCGGCCCAGGAAGTCACTGGCACCAGCATCACGTTCAAATTCGACGACAATGCGATCACCGACGGCGCATCCTATACCGCCACGGTCAAGGCGCATAACAAAGTGAACTGGAGCCAGCCCTCCACGGCATCCAATGCCGTTTCGCCTTGGGGTACGCCTGACAATCCGACTATTTCCGCCGATCAATCAGGCGACAAGATCGTGGTGAGAGGACGGATCAATGACGCACGTAACTCGAAATACCAGTCGATTACGGTAAGCATCGAGGGCGAAGACAAATCCGTGGAGACAAGCGCCAAGGATTATTCCGTCGAATTCGACATTAAGAACGAGTGGTACTACAGAAAACTTAAGCCGACGATTACCGTGGTTACGGAACGCAGTGGCTCATTGCGCAACGAAGCGTCCGTTTCGACTTTCACAGCAGTCGATCCTCCAACCAATGTGAAGCTGGAACTCAACAACAACACATGTGTGGCGACTTGGTCCAGAAAAGGTGGACGCGTCACAGGTTTCGTTGTAAAGGCCAAGGGTTATTACGATGATGATGTTCATGAGAGCAGAGCCGAATGGCCGCTTTCCGGTGATTGGAGCACCTGCGATACGGTAAGCGTGCAACAGTACTTCATCGACACCTCACATCTCAGCGACCCAGCAATCGCTACCGATAATACCGTCGGCAACAAAAAGCCAGCGGAAATCACACTGCCATCCTCATTGACGTGGGATACACAGAACGCCAACATCATTCATGTCAATGGCGGTAGTTGGGAGGCCCACGGGCGAAGTGTCAAAGGCCAGATCGTCATCACTCCGGCAGGGGAAAGCTCGCATACCTACGATTGGCCAGCTAACGGCACACTGGATGTTTCCGACATCACCAGTCCTTCCGGTACCAGATGCGATTGGGAGGTTCGCGTGATCACCACTGCCGGGGAACCAGAAATCAATGCGACCAAGAAAAGCTCTGATCCCGTGACCGGAGTCCGATACGAGGAGAAAACCCCCGATCCGGAACCGGGACCAACCCCTGATAATGGAGAGACGCAATCCTCGATAGACACCAATGCTTCAGCCATCTCATTACGAACAGGGTTGGCAGGAAAACAGGCGCGAGGCATCTCATTCACCGTCAAATAAGCAAATTCAACATCACAACCAATCATCAATACGATCAATAGAAGCAACCAAGGAGTACCTATGAGCAACGAAAACGACGACGCCACCCAGCTGGGTTCCATTGGGCGCCATATGAGCAAGCCGCAACAGCCCGGCAATCCGCAGGCACGCCCCGCATTCCAAGCTCCAAGCCTGCCGACGCATCCGCAGGAACAGGACGGAGACGAAGAGGGCACGGTACTCAGCACGCATAACGCTACCCACTACGCCGCCAACACGTTCGACGCCGACGAGGAGGGCACGGTACTCAGCACGCATAACGCAACTCCTTCCAGGCCGACGAGGCCTACGGTTCCAATGGCGCAGCCCATGCAGGCGCAACCGACGCAATCCGCTCCAACACAACAGCCGCTACCACAATCGCAATCAGCTCCCGTAATGGCAACGCGCCAATTCCCGCAGACTACGGCACCAAGCGTCAAGCCCGCGCAGCCGGCCATGGCTTCTTCCATGATGTCCGCGCCGCAGGCCGACATCACCGAATTCCATGAACTGTTCGCCCAACTGGTCGGCAACGTCTCACAAGTCGTGGTCGGCAAGGAACAGCCGATCCGCCAATGCGCCACCGCCATGATCGTCGGTGGCCACATTCTGCTCGAAGACAATCCGGGGACCGGCAAAACGCAGCTGGCCCGCGGCCTCGCCAACTCCATCGACATGTCGTTCAAACGTATCCAGTTCACTCCGGATCTGCTGCCGTCCGACGTGGTCGGCGTAACCTACTACGACCAGAAGAACGGCGAATTCGAATACCGCGAAGGTCCGATTTTCGCATCCATCGTGCTCGCCGACGAAATCAACCGAGCCTCGCCAAAAACGCAGTCCGCACTGCTCGAGGTCATGGAAGAGCAGAAAGTCACCGTCGACGGCGAAACCCATGCGGTACCGCAGCCGTTCATGGTCATCGCCACCCAGAACCCCATCGAGCAACTCGGCACCTACAAACTGCCTGAGGCGCAGATGGACCGTTTCCTCATCAAAACAACCATCGGCTATCCGAGCCATGACGTAAGCGTGAACATCCTCAAACAGGTCAACGTCACCGACCGTGCCTCCACCGTACATGCGGTGCTCACCGGCAATGACGTGCTGCGCATGCGCGCCATCAGCGAAACCGTGCGTCTCGACGACGCGATCATCGAATACATCGTGCGCTTGGTGGAAGCGACGCGCCACAACGAACGCATCCAAGTCGGATCGTCCATGCGAGGCGCGCTCGCACTGACCCGATGCGCCCGCGTGTGGGCCGCGTCCAGCAATCGCGGATACGTGGTGCCCGACGATGTGAAGCAACTGGCCGTCGCCGTGCTCGCACACCGCATCACGCTCACCGCGGAGGCCACATTCGCGGGATCCACCCCCGAACAGATGATCGAACAGATCCTCAATGAAGTGCCTTCACCGACCGTGGGCGCCACCGCCTGAAACGCACGGCGCAGCCAGCCGCGTACGACACGGCACACGCAAAGCGCACACCCCGCACGAAACGTTCGTAAACCCCCGAAAGGTCAAGCATGCGACAATCCAAAACCATGCAGCGCAGGAGAACCATGCAACGATCCTTGCGACGCATCAAGCATCGCATCAAACGACTGGTCACCTCATACGTGTCGCCGCTCGGATGGGCCGTGACCGGACTCGCCATCGCCTCACTCATAGCGTTCACAATCCTCAGCTGGCATGAACTGCTGACCATGGCGATCGTGTTCGCATGCATGATGGTCGCCGCCATCATGCTGTCGCTCGGCAACACGTCGTTCACCGCCACCATAGACGTGTCCAGCAGGCGCGTCACCGTGTCAGACACGGTGAAAGTCGATGTGTGCGTCGACAATCCAGGGCGCACGCCAACCACATCAGCACGCGGCGACCTGCCCATCGGAGACAGCCACGAACGATTCGCCATCCCCATGCTCGCCGCCGGCCAATCACGCCAAACCACCGTGGAATTCACCGCCGTCTCCCGCGCGGTACTGCCGGTCGGTCCCCTGTCCATACGCAAAGGCGACCCATTCGGACTCGTACGACACGAAAAGAAACTTGTCGACCAAATCAACGTGTTCATCCACCCGAAAACCGTTATGCTGAACACACTCAACGCCGGAATTCCGCGAGATCTCGAAGGCCAGCCAAGCGGCGAAATCGTCGACGACGACCTCGATTTCTACGGACTGCGTGAATACGAGCCAGGCGACGACGTACGCAACGTGCACTGGCTCAGCTCCGCAAAAACAGGCGCACTGATGATCCGTCAATACGAGGCGACCCGACGCACCGACACCGCATTGACCATCAGCGTGAACCCCGACGACTATGTGAGCTCCGACGAATTCGAACTGGCGGTATCCGTCCATGCCTCCATCGGCGTGCAATGCCTGCTCCAAAACCGACCGGTGACCTCACACGCGGGAACCGAACACATCATGCCACGCAACTCCACGGAATTCCTTGACGGCTGCAGCGCCATCTCCCCCGATATCAGCGACAATCCGAATCTGGCGCAAACCACCCTCGCCCATGCCCCCGACTCATCGTTCTACTACATCACCGTCGGCAGGCTCAAAAACATCGACGAAATCAAACACATGGCGCTCGCACTCCCCCGATCCGCAACCTGCGTGGTACTGCAAACCGCCATCGGACAGCCACGCGCCATCAAACGATACGCCGATTTCACCCTGGCGACCGTAGGAAACCTAGACGATCTCCCAATGATCATGGGGGTACTGGAATGAGCACCACAGGACTTTCCACCCACAACACCAACACCGGCGACACCGGCCGCACCACCGGATTCGGCAACACCTTCACCGGAACCGGCACCGGCTCATGGGCCGACTCCACACACTCCGTCATCTGGATGTCACGAGACGGCAAATCACAGGCACTCCCCTACCTACGCCGGACACGCGCCTCGCAATACGCAAGCCTGCTCGTCGCAGCCCTACTCACCCTCGCCGCCGCCAGCAACCTCATCGACGTCTACGGATCGGCCACATCCTGGGCGCTCGCCGCCATTCCGGCCACCATCATCGGATCTCTCGTGGCGCTCGCAGGCACGGTTCCGGCACTTCGTCTCTGGTGGCAGATGCTGTTCATGGTCGTCGCCCAGCTGGTTGTCGGCCCTGTACTGTTCCTCAACGACACCACCATCGCCCATATTGTTCCGACCTTGCGCACGCTTACACAAGGCTGGATGAACATGCTCGGATCGTTCAAATTCATTCTGTCGGTCGAACCTCCTACCGGTACCGCCGATGGCTGTTTGCTGGCCGTATGGACCATCTGCCTGTGGTTCGCGCTACTGACCGGCATTTTCGCAGTGACTGAAGATGGCCGATTCACCATGATCGCCATTATTCCCGTTACCGCCAATCTTGCGATTTGCGCGCTGCTCGGCTCATCTTCCGGCTATTACCGCATGTTCGTAGGCACCATAATGGCGCTCATATTGGTGATTTGGATCAGCGCACGTTGGAAATTACTGGAATTGGGACGTTGGCTCAGTTCCGTCGTGATCGTGGTGCTTTCCGTCGCATTGGCGATTGGAGGATGCCTCGTCGTCGATCAGGACCGCACCATTCTGCGCGACCATTATGATCCGCCGCTTAGCCCGTACAATTACACCAGTCCGTTAAGCGGCATGCGCTCGTACATTACAAACAGTAAGGACGACGTGCTCCTCACCGTCGAAAACCTGCCCGCTGGATCAAGCGTGCGACTAGCGGTCATGGACCGTTTCGACGGCAACGTATGGAATCTGTCCGACTCCACCATGTCGTCGGACTCCTCCAATTACCGACGTGTCGGCACCTCCATCACCAACAATGCCGAAGGCAAGAAATTCACCGCCACATTCACCGTGGACAAAGGACTCAGCGACTACTGGCTGCCCATGGCCGGAGCCGCATCCAGCGTGACATTCGACAACAGCGAAAACTCCGACTCGTTCTACTACAACAGCGACACCATGTCGGCCATCTACCCCTCACGCACCTCCGAAGGTCTCACCTACACGGAAACCGGCATCATGCCAACGGTTCCCACCGACAAACAGATCGCCAAAACAGACGCGGCCGCCATCAGCCAGCCAAAAGCCGAAGATGTGCCCGACTGCGTAGACAAACTCGCCACAGCCATCGCCGGAGGCCAATCCAAAGGCGGCGAAGCGGCCCAGGCCTTAGCCGAAAAGCTCAAAGAATCCGGTTGGTTCTCACACGGATTAAGCGGCGACTACCCGTCAACCGCAGGCCACGGCAACTACCGCATCGACCAACTGCTCGCCGGAACGGCCATGGTCGGAGACAGTGAACAATACGCCTCCGCCATGGCATTGATGGCACGCAGCCTAGGTCTTCCCAGCCGTGTGGTACTCGGATTCCTGCCAAAAGACGACGAAGGTGAAATCAGCGAAAGCCGCACCGAAGAACAAGGAACAACCACCATCACGAAATTCACCGGCAACGACGTGACCGCATGGGTGGAAATCAAACTGGACGGCTACGGTTGGGTGGCATTCTATCCAACGCCAAAAGAAACCAAAGTCCCCGACGAAAACCAGAACCTCACCCCACCGAATCCGCAAACCCTGGTACGCCAGCCCCCGGTACCACTCACCGACCCGCTACGCGACGACACCCAGGCCAAAGGCAAGTCCTCAATCGGCGGAAGCATGGCCGACGAAACCTCAGCCAACCTGTTCTGGCAGCATTTCGGCAGAATCGCAAGAAAAGTAGCCATCTACGGAAGCCCTCTATGGACGCTGCTCATCATATGCGGTCTCCTGCTCGCCATCAAAGCGATCGCACTGGCACGATCAAGAAAACACGGCAGCACGCAGCAGCGTGTGGCAGCCGGCTGGCAATCGGTCGCCGCGCTCGCACGGCAAAGCGGACTCGACATTCGAGGCACACGCAGCGAACAGGCGGTTTCGATCGCGAATCAGATGGATATTTCCCGCGAGACCTTGCTCGCTTTGGGCGCGCAAGCCGATTACGCGGCCTTCTCCGGTAATTTTGTCAACGAAGAGCATGTGCAGCAGTATTGGCGCGATATTGCGCAGGAACGCAAGTACATGCTCAAGTCATTGCCGACGTTACGCCGATGGCGTGCCAAACTTTCGCTTGCCGACGTTTTCCACTTCCGCAGCAACCGCAGCGGGCGGAACAACGGCAGCGATCGGAAGCACAATCGTAAGAAAGGACGGGACTCATGATCTTCCGTAGCATCGAGGCCGGCCTGAATAGCAATGTCGGGTGCAAAAGAAAAACAACCAAGACAACACTCTCGCCAGCCGTGGCGTATATGTCGTATGCGATGGCATGGGCGGCGGCAAAGGCGGCGAGCGGGCCAGCGCACAGGTGGCGGCATGTTTCTCGCAGCTTGCCGAACAGCCGTCGCGCAACCGTACGTCCATCGAACATGCGTTGAGCCAATCGCAGCAACAGGTGCTCGAACTTGGCCAGGAGCTTGGCGGCATCGCCGGAACCACCATCACCGGCGTGGTGCTGCCGACTCGCGTTGAAGATAGCGTGCATGAACAAGCCATCGATGAGTACTGCTACGTCATCAATGTCGGAGATTCACGCACCTACCATATGCGCGCCGATGCGGAAGGCCATTGGATGGCGGAGTCGCTGACCCGGATCACACGTGACCATTCCGAACGGCAGAACGCCATCGACACCGGCGAAATGCTACCGGACGAGGCGAACCGATGCATACCGCGCAATATCATCACCCAATGCGTCGGCGCTCCTGACGGCATTCAGCCGGACTGGTATGCGGCGCGCTCCACGGGACGTTTCATCATCTGCTCGGATGGCCTGCACGCGCAGATCGATCGGGAACTGCTCGCCGATGTGGCGGCCGCATATGGCGATCCGCAAGTCGCCGCGGATATGCTGGTGCAGTCCGCGCTCGACGCGGGCGGCAACGACAACGTCACCGTGATTGTGCTTGATATATGCGGCAAATCATCGGATTATTCGGCAAACGACGATTGGAACGTCAGCAAAATCGACGATCACGAGGATATCGGCGATTTACAGGAAAGCACATTGCAAACGTTACGTGCCGTCCAATAATGCGCATGTTCTCGCAATGACAATCGTCAATAATCGGATTTGTCACGTTATATCAGCGTATTCAATACAATATTTACAGAACACGAGATAAGGAGATCATGATGGTCGATTTCGATGCCGCGGTGGCGGCCGTGCAGGATCCGAACGCAGATCCCGTGTTTCTGGCGAAAATCGCTTACGAAAATCCGGAATTCGGCGCGAATGTGGTTGCCAATCCGCGTGCGTACCCAGGCCTGAAGCGTTGGGTCGCCCAGTTCGGCGACGAACGCGCACGTCAGCAGCTGGTCGCGATGGGGTGGCCGGTTCCACAGGACGGAATCATGCAGCAGGAGGCCGAGACGGCTTCTGAACAGACGCAATACCAGATGCCAAGCGAACAGGCGCAATACCAGCAGCCGCAGCAATCATCGGAAGTGCAATATCAGGCGCAGCACCAGCCGCCGGCAACCCAGCAATGCCAGCCTGAGCCGTTTGCGGCAACACCTGCATCGAATATGGCGAACGATGCTTCGACGGAATACGTCGACCCATATACCAACCCCGCAGACCTGTCTGAAGTGGCTGATTTTTCGCCGATTCAGCCGCAAGAGCCAGTCGCGTCGAATGCTGGTTTCACCGCGGAATTGGCCATGAACACGGAAGATCAGATGCTGATGGCTGAAATCGCAAGCAAAGCTCCGGAGCTGCACCCCTTCCTTGCGCGCAATCCGCATATCTACCCGGATCTGCTCAACTGGCTTGCCAGTCTCAATGATTCCGCCATCAACGCAGCCATCCGTCTGCGACGGTAACCCCTTGGTAAAACTTGGCAAAAGCCCGACGAAAGCCGCCAAACAAGGCCTAATAAAAGCCGCTTGCATTGGTAAGCTTTCGTACCATAATATGTTCGTTGCGCCGTCATCCTCATTTATGGATTGACGACGCAACATGTATCGCGGCGCGAAGGAAATCAGCGCTGTTCGAAAGTGAAGAACTGGTCTCCGATACGCACCGTGCAAGGCGCGTCAAGCTTCATCGGCTTGCGTTCGACCTTGATCTCCTCATTGCCTTGAATGATGTACGTGCCGTTGAGCGAACCGTAATCCTCGATCCACAATACGCCATCCTGATCGAAGCTGATCGCCGCATGATTGCGTGAGATGGTGCGCGTCGGATCCTCCAACTTCACGAATTTCGCGCCTTCCGGCACCTCAGCGGAAGGCTTGCGTCCCAGCAGCACACCCATATCGACGATCACTTCCTGGCCGGTCTGCTCGTTGTAAAGCACATACTCCAGCTTCGGCTGCTTCATGGTGAATGCCGAAGACAGCACCGTGCCATCCCAGTCGATGTCATCATCGTCATTGACCGGTTCGACGTCGGACGGTTCCAGCGCCGCGGCAGCCTGTTCCACCGGCTGTATGTTCGCCGCATACGATTCCGCGGATTCCTGCACATTTTCCAATGCTTGGAATGCTTGGGATTCCGGTGATTCGTATGTTGGCTGCGATGTTGGCTGCGACTGCGCAGCCTCCGCCATGGCGGGCTCAACGAGAGAAGACATTACTGTGGCATCATCGTCATACCAACCTGGTTCAGGTGGAGGCGGATATGGAAGAAAGCTCATACCTTCATTGTAATTTGCCATGCGATTTTGCGATGAAGATATCCGCTCTGCAATACGTACGGTTCCGCAATAGGCTGACTGTTGTCGTAGGGATCGCAGCAACTGCAGTTCCGCATTAAAAATAGTTCCGCATTAAAAAAAATGGGGATCAGCTGTTTCCAGCCAATCCCCATTCATGTATTGAGATGATTTCAGACGTTATGCCATTCCATCATCGCTTTTCGGATCACAGGGTGTCGCCCAAATCCATCTGACCGCCATTGTCGTCCAGGAAGTCATCCGGATTGAAGTCGTCGCCGAGCTTCAGATCTCCGAAGTCGATGTTCGAGAAGTCGACTTCGGACAGATCGGCGTCGCCGAAGGCGGCATCGGACTCGTCGCCACCCAAACCGAAGTTCGGGTAGATGGTGTCGCGAATGGCCTTGTCAGGCTCGACCACGGCGTTACGGTAACGGGCAAGGCCGGTACCTGCCGGGATGAGCTTACCGATGATGACGTTCTCCTTGAGGCCCTTGAGGTCATCGACCTTCTGGCTCAGAGCGGCTTCGGTAAGCACGCGGGTGGTCTCCTGGAAGGAAGCCGCGGACAGCCAGGAATCGGTTGCCAGCGAGGCCTTGGTGATGCCCATCAGCTCCGGACGACCGGCAGCAGGCTTGCCACCTTCCTTCACGGCCTTCATATTGGCGGCCTTGAAGCGGGCCTGATCCACCAGTTCACCCGGAAGAAGGTCGGTATCGCCGGAATCGATCACCGTGATACGACGCAGCATCTGGTGCACGATGACCTCGATGTGCTTATCGTGGATATCCACGCCCTGGGAGCGGTACACGGTGTGCACTTCCTCCACAATGTTCACCTGGGCAGCACGCGGGCCGAGGATGCGCAGGATCTTCTTAGGATCGACGGAGCCTTCGATCAGCTGGGTGCCAGCTTCGACATGATCGCCGTCCTTGACCATCATCGGGGCGCGACGGGTCACCGGGTAGGCGATCGGCTCGACGGAATCGTCGTCCGGCTTCAGGATGACCTGACGGCCGCGCTCGGTGTCTTCCACCTTGACCACGCCAGCGAACTCTGCGATCGGGGCCTCACCCTTCGGAGTACGGGCTTCGAAAAGCTCGGTAACACGAGGGAGACCCTGGGTGATATCGGATGCGGAAGCAACGCCACCGGAGTGGAAGGAACGCAGCGTCAGCTGGGTACCAGGCTCGCCGATGGACTGTGCGGCCACGATGCCAACGGCCTCGCCGACATCCACCAGCTTGTTGGTGGCCAGCGACCAGCCATAGCACTTGGCGCACACGCCGCGCTTGGATTCGCAGGTAAGCACGGAACGGGCCTTGACCTCTTCCACGTCGTGGGCAACAAGATCGTTGAGCACGTCCATGGACAGCGCGTCACCGGCCTTGTACAGCACGGTCTCGCCGTCGGCGGGATCGATCACGTCGGTTGCGAGCAGACGGGAGTACGGACCGCCATCGGCGGCCTTGACCAGATGCAGGTTGCCTTCATCATCACGCTCGCCGACCTTCATCGTCAGGCCACGCTTGGTGCCGCAATCCTCTTCGCGCACGATTACGTCCTGGGAAACGTCCACCAGACGACGGGTCAGGTAGCCAGACTCTGCGGTACGCAGTGCGGTATCGGCCAGACCCTTACGTGCACCGTGCTGGGAGATGAAGTATTCCAGCACGGACAGGCCGTCACGGTAGTTGGACTTCACCGGTCGAGGAATGATCTCGCCCTTCGGGTTGGCCACGAGGCCTCGCATGCCTGCGATCTGGTTGATCTGCATCATGTTTCCTCGTGCACCGGACTGCACGATGATAGCCAGGTTGTTCTTGGAGTCGAAGTGTTCCTCGACCGCCTCAGAAACCTCGCTGGTGCACTTGGTCCACAGGTCGATGAGTTCCTGACGGCGCTCCTCTTCGGTGAGCATACCGATTTCGTAGTTCTCGTTGACCTTGTCGGCTTCGGCTTCGTACTTCTCGATGTACTCGTCGCGCTCGGACGGCTGGATAACGTCGGAGAACGCGAAGGACACACCGGACCACGGTGCGCGGGTGAAGCCCATATCCTTCAGCGCGTCCAGCGTTGCCGCCACCTGTGCGGTGGAGTAACGGGTTGCGATGTCGTCGACGATCTTGCTCAGACGCTTCTTCGGAGCCTGATCGTTCACGAACGGGTAATCCACCGGCAGCGTGCTGTTGAACAGAATACGGCCATAGGAGGTTGCGAAAAGCACGGAACCATCATGGAAGCGCTCTTCCTTCACCACGGCCGGGCTGCCCGGTTCCGGATCGACGACTTCGATTTCGCTCGGCTCCCAGCCCTTCGGCAGCACAAAGTCTTCCGGAAGGCGGATAAGCACCTTGGCCTGCATGTCGATCTCATGCTTGTCGAGGGCCATTTCGGCCTCTTCCAGCGAGGAGAACACGCGGCCCTGACCCTTGGCACCGTCGATGACGGTGGTCAGGTAGTACAGACCGAGGATCATATCCTGGCTCGGCATGGTCACGGTGTGGCCGTCAGCCGGCTTCAGAATATTGTCGGAAGCCATCATCAGGGAGCGTGCTTCAGCCTGGGCTTCAGCGGACAGCGGCAGGTGGACTGCCATCTGATCGCCATCGAAGTCGGCGTTGAATGCGGCGCAGGCAAGCGGCGGCAGGTGGATGGCCTTGCCTTCCACCAGAATCGGCTCGAATGCCTGAATACCCAGACGGTGCAACGTAGGTGCACGGTTCAGGAGCACCGGATGCTCGGCGATGACCTCTTCGAGCACGCCCCACACTTCGGAGTCGCCGCGGTCCACGAGACGCTTGGCGCTCTTCATGTTCTGGGCATAGTTGAGGTCGACAAGGCGCTTGATGACGAACGGCTTGAACAGCTCGAGGGCCATCGGCTTCGGCAGACCGCACTGGTGCATGCGCAGGGACGGACCGACCACGATCACGGAACGGCCGGAATAATCCACACGCTTACCGAGCAGGTTCTGACGGAAACGACCCTGCTTACCCTTGAGCATGTCGCTCAGGGACTTCAGCGGACGGTTGGAGGCGCCGGTGACCGGGCGGCCACGACGACCGTTGTCGAACAGGGAATCGACGGCTTCCTGCAGCATGCGCTTCTCGTTGTTGAGCATGATTTCAGGAGCGCCGAGCTCGATCAGTCGCTTCAGACGGTTGTTACGGTTGATCACACGACGGTAGAGGTCGTTGAGATCGGAAGTGGCGAAACGGCCACCGTCGAGCTGCACCATCGGGCGCAGATCCGGCGGAATGACCGGAATCACGTCGAGCACCATGGCCTCCGGCTTGTTGCCGGTGGTCAGGAAGGCGTTGACGACCTTCAGTCGCTTCAGGGCGCGGGCCTTGCGTTGGCCGGTACCGGTGTCGATCTCCTCGCGCAGCTGCTTGGAAGCGGCTTCAAGATCGAAGTCCTGCAGGCGCTTCTTAATGGCTTCGGCGCCCATGCAGCCTTCGAAGTAATCGCCGTAGCGGTCTTCCATCTCACGCCACAGGTCGACGTCGCCTTCCATGTCGCCCGGCTTCAGGTTCTTGAAGCGGTCGAACACGGCGCTCAGACGCTGGATCTGCTCGTCGAAACGAACGCGGATGGCGGCCATTTCACGCTCGGCGCTGTTGCGCAGCTTGGCGCGTGCGGAGCCCTTGGCTTCGCCTTCGGCCTCAAGTTCAGCCAGATCGGCTTCGACCTTCTTGGCACGCTCTTCGATTTCCGCGTTGCGGCGCTTCTCCAGGTTGGCGATATCGTTGTCGAACTCGTCCTGCAGACCCGGAAGATCCTCATGACGCTGTTCCTCATCGACGCTGGTGACCATGTAGGCGGCGAAGTAGATGACCTTTTCCAGATCCTTCGGAGCGATGTCCAGCAGGTAGCCCAAACGGGACGGAACACCCTTGAAGAACCAGATGTGGGTCACCGGAGCGGCAAGCTCGATATGGCCCATGCGCTCACGACGAACACGGCTCTTGGTGACTTCCACACCGCAGCGTTCGCAGACGATGCCCTTGAAGCGCACGCGCTTGTACTTGCCGCAGGCGCATTCCCAGTCGCGGGTAGGTCCGAAGATCTGCTCGCCGAACAGGCCGTCTTTCTCCGGTTTCAGGGTACGGTAGTTGATGGTTTCAGGCTTCTTGACCTCACCGTGGCTCCAGTTACGGATATCGTCGGCGGTGGCCAGGCCAATCCTCAGTTTGTCAAATGCGTTGACGTCCAGCACTCTATTGTCCTGTCTATCGATTCTTAATGCTTAATCACGTTTCATCAGGCTGGTCGCGCCGCGCTGTCAGGCAACGCGACCAGCCTTGGGATCACTGGAATTCAGGTTCTTCCACAACCTGGTCTTCCTTGGCGGCCGCGTCAGGACGTGCGCCAATGTTGAAGCCCAAATCGTCGGAGGAAGTAGACGGATCGTCGTCCTCGTCCTTCATGTCAATGGCCACGCCTTCGGCGTTGAGCACTTCGACGTTCAGCGACAGGGACTGCATTTCCTTAAGCAGCACCTTGAAGGATTCCGGAATGCCTGCCGGCGGCAGGTTGTCGCCCTTCACGATGGCGCCGTAGACACGCACGCGGCCGTCGACGTCATCGGACTTGGTGGTCATCATTTCATGCAGCGTGTAGGCGGCGCCATAGGCCTCGAGGGCCCACACTTCCATCTCGCCGAAACGCTGGCCACCGAACTGAGCCTTACCGCCCAACGGCTGCTGGGTGATCATGGAGTACGGGCCAGTGGAACGCGCGTGGATCTTGTCGTCGACCAGGTGGTGCAGCTTCAGCATGTACATGTAGCCAACGGAGATCGGCTTCGGATACGGTTCGCCGGTACGGCCGTCGAACAGCACAGCCTTGCCGTCGTCGCCGACCAGCTTGTTGCCGTCGCGATCCGGAAGGGTGCAGGACAGCAGGCCCTTGATGGTTTCCGGACGAACGCCGTCGAACACCGGAGTTGCCACCGGAGTGCCCGGCTCGCCCTTTTCGGCGCCCTGCGGAATGTACTTCTTCCAAGCGGCTTCGGCATCCGGATCAAGGGAGATGTCCCAGCCGGCGTGCGCGATCCAGCCCAAGTGCAGTTCCAGCACCTGGCCAAGGTTCATTCGAGAAGGCACGCCCAGCGGGTTCAGCATGATGTCGACCGGAGTACCGTCGGCAAGGAACGGCATATCCTCTTCCGGCAGAATGCGGGAGATAACACCCTTGTTGCCGTGGCGGCCAGACAGCTTGTCGCCCTGGGTGATCTTACGATGCTGCGCGATGTAGACGCGGATCATCTGGTTCACGCCGTTCGGCAGCTCGTCGCCGTCTTCCTCGGCATCCTCGCGAGTGATCTCCTTGACGGCGATCACAGTACCGGTTTCGCCGTGAGGCACGCGCAGCGAGGTGTCACGCACCTCGCGGCTCTTCTCGCCGAAGATGGCGCGGAGCAGACGCTCTTCCGGAGTCAGCTCGGTCTCGCCCTTCGGGGTGACCTTGCCCACCAGAATGTCGCCGGCTTCGACCTCGGCACCGATGCGAATGATGCCACGCTCGTCGAGGTTGGCCACCGCGTCCTCGCCGACGTTCGGCAGATCGCGGGTGATCTCTTCGGCACCCAGCTTGGTTTCGCGGGCGTCGATCTCATATTCCTCGATGTGGATGGAGCTCAGGGTGTCGTCCTGCACGAGACGCTGGGAGATGATCACAGCATCCTCGTAGTTGTAGCCGTTCCACGGCATGAAGGCGATGAGCAGGTTCTTGCCCAGTGCCATTTCGCCCTTCTGGGTGGCCGGACCATCGGCAAGCACGGTACCGGCTTCCACACGTTCGCCGTCGTGGATCAGCGGAACCTGGTTGTAGCAGGTGGTCTGGTTGGAACGCAGGAACTTGGCCAGCTTGTAGGAGCTGGTGGTGCCGTCGTCGTTCATCACACGGATGATGTCGGCGGAAACATACGTCACCACACCCGGCTTCTCAGCCAGAATGACATCGCCGGAATCGACGGCCGCACGCCATTCGGCACCGGTGCCCACCAGCGGGCGCTCGGATTCGATCAGCGGCACTGCCTGACGCTGCATGTTGGTACCCATCAGCGCTCGGTGGCCCTCATCGTGCTCCAGGAACGGAATCAGGGAGGCGCCGACGGAAACCATCTGACGCGGGGAAACGTCCATGTAGTCAACGGAGCTGACGGGCACATCGACTGCTTCTTCTTCGCCGACTCGGGCAAGAGCCTGCTTCTTGACGAAGTTGCCGTTCTCGTCGAGTTCCTGGTTGGCCTGTGCGATCACGTGCTCGGCATCGCGGTCTGCGGTCATGTATTCGACCTCGTCGGTCACATGGCCGTTGATGACCTTACGGTACGGGGTCTCGATGAAGCCGAACGGATTGATGCGGCCGAAGGTTGCCAGAGAACCGATAAGACCGATGTTCGGACCTTCAGGAGATTCGATCGGGCACATACGGCCGAAGTGGGACGGGTGCACGTCTCGCACTTCCATGGATGCGCGGTCACGAGACAGACCGCCAGGGCCCAGAGCGGACAGACGACGCTTGTTGGTGACGCCTGCCAACGGGTTGTTCTGATCCATGAACTGCGACAGCTGGGAAGTTCCGAAGAACTCCTTGATGGTGGCGTTCACCGGACGAATGTTGATCAGGGACTGCGGGGTGATGGCCTCCGGATCCTGGGTGGTCATACGTTCGCGGACCACACGCTCCATACGGCTCAGACCGGTACGCAGCTGGTTCTGGATCAGTTCGCCGACCTGGCGGATACGACGGTTGCCGAAATGATCGATATCGTCGACGTCCACGCGCAGATCCACATCCTGGCCGTCACGCTTGCCCGGGAACTTGGTGTCGCCGGCATGCAGGGTGACCAGGTACTTGATGGTGGAGATGATGTCTTCGCGAGACAGGCTGCGATCGTTGACATCCTTTTCCAGACCAAGCTTGCGGTTGATCTTGTAACGGCCAACGCGGGCCAGATCGTAACGCTTGGTGTTGAAGTAGAAGGAATCCAGCAGGTTGCGGCCAGCTTCCGGCGTCGGGGTGTCGGCCGGGCGGATCTTGCGGTACAGATCGGTCAGAGCCTCGTCCTGGGTCTGCACGGTCTCCTTGGCAAGCGCGTCCATAACCAGCGGGTAATCCCTGAACGCATCGGCGATCTCATCCTTGGTCATGCCGATGGCCATGAGGAACACGATGGCGGACTGCTTGCGCTTGCGGTCCACGCGCACGCCAAGCACGTCACGCTTGTCGATCTCGAACTCAAGCCATGCGCCACGGCTCGGGATGATCTTCGCGCCGAAGACTTCCTTGTCGGAAGTGCGATCCTGGCTGCGGTCGAAGTACACGCCCGGAGAACGCACCAGCTGAGACACGATCACTCGCTCGGTACCACCGATGATGAAGGTGCCGTGCGGGGTCTGCAGCGGGAAATCGCCCATGAACACGGTCTGGGACTTGATTTCGCCGGTGTCGCCGTTTTCGAATTCAGCGTTCACATACAGCGGCGCGGAGTAGGTGTAATCCTTCTCCTTGCACTCCTGCACGGTGTGGCGCGGTTCTTCGAAATACGGATCGGAGAAGGTCAGGCTCATGGTCTGAGCGAAGTTCTCGATCGGGGAGATCTCCTGGAAGACCTCATCAAGACCGGAGGTGTGGGGCACGGTGTTGGTGCCGTTCGCCAGATCCTCCTCGACACGCTTCTGCCAGCGCTCGTTGCCGATGAGCCAGTCGAAGCTGTCAGTCTGTACACCCAACAGGTAGGGTACATCAATGGGCTCGCGGATGGAGCCGAAGTTCACACGGTCCGACGCCTTGTGCAGATCAATATCGTGCTGGTCGGCGCGTGCGATGATGGTGGTGGTGTTCGTCGTAGCCTCAGCCAATGGACGTTCCTTATCGCTCGCTAAATCGTTTCGATATGTTTCCCCGGAAGCGCTCCCATTGGCCACCATATGCCTAGTACGCGGGCGCTTCTTCCTTGTCAGCGTGCCCGCTATATGACACGCATGTACGCAAAGTCATGAGAATAACATATCCTATAGATTTTTATTCAATAGTGACGCCGACCGGATCGGACTTCGCTTTGGGATGCCCTTCAATCGAAAGCTGCGCCGAATACACGCCACGATCCACCTTCGGCAGGGTGGATTGATCCTCCACGCATTCGCTGCCAGTACGCGTTCCCGGCCAGGTGATCGTCTGTCTGACCTCGTCGCCCTTCGCCAACAGACGATAGTCGGTGTCAACGGGGCACACATTCGACTTCCAAACCACATCATCGCCCGATTTGATCGTCAACACCACGCTGGAAGCCGACACATCAACCAAGCAACCAACCTTGCTGGAACCGTCATATTTGACGTCCGTAGTGAAATCCATCGAATCGCCCACACCGAAACTTGACGCCGCAGGAGTCAACGAAAGCGCGACATTGGACGCATCGCAATCCGGCACCCCGCTTTTCTTCTCCTTGGTCGGGGACGGCACTTCCTTACGGGAAATCGCATACACGTCCGCATGATGAATCTCACGATTCACCGCGACAATCCCCCTCGACAGGGAGTACAGGCAAAACACCAGAAAAGAAATCAGCACTATCGCAGCGATGCCGACGACGATGCGACGGCGACGAAATATCGCCTGCTGTTTTTTCGAACGTTTCTTGCCGGATTTCGAGGACGTCTTCTGTGCCATGATTTCACAGTCTAGCGTGCGCACATCCAAAGAACGTCGGCATTCTTCCTTTCATACCGGAAGACGCACATCCGCATTCGGCAGGATTTCGATAAGACCATCCTCATCCAACGATGCGATGCACCGATCAAGCTGGATATGGTCATCCCACAGTCGTTCAAGCGACTTGCGATTAAGGGCGGTCGCACCTTCCGGCAGATTGCGCAGCGCATTCAGCACCAGCCCACGCACCTGACGATCCGTACCTTGGAAACGTTGACGCGGCCGCGTGCGGCGTTCCCCCAATCCCGGACGACCATTATGCAAAAACACGCAATGTCCCGAAACAGGGCACGCCTCGCACAACGGAGCCTTTGCCGTGCAGACAGTCGCGCCCAATTCCATAACGGACTGATTCCACACCACTGAAGGACGGTCGAACCGTCTGCATTTTGAGGCATCATCCTGCGGCAACATCTGCTTCGCCAACGCACGTTCCGCAGGTCTTGCGGCGCCGCCAAGCGACTCCTCGCCAAGAAAAACCCTCGAAAGCACCCTGCGAATATTCGTATCCACCACCGCGATGCGCTCACCAAACGCGAAACTCATCACCGCGCTGGCCGTATAATCGCCGATACCCGGCAATGCCAGCAACTCATCGTACGTACGCGGCAGCTTGTTATCGTAATCGGAAGCGACCACGCGGGCGCATTCCTGCAATCGCAAGGCGCGTCTCGGATAGCCGAGCCTGCCCCAAGCCGTGATCACATCCGCTTTCGCGGCATCGGCAAGCGCGACCGCATCAGGCCAGCGTTCCATCCAATCGTTCCAATACGGTACCACACGGCTCATCTGCGTCTGCTGGCTCATCACTTCGGAGACAAGCACGCCCCACGCAGTAGTGCGGCCGAAACGCCATGGCAGGTCACGCGCCGAAGCATGCCACCATTCGGCAAGCGCGTCCGCCACAGCTTCGGCGTTTTCAATTTCGGTATTAGGCTCGTTCGTGTCGTTCATCGTACCTATTCTTGCATTCATGACGAACGAAGAGCATACCAATGACGCGCAAGGCGCAACCGCAGAGGAAGCCAAAGTCGAGAAAATGTTCGAATACGGCTACCGCAAGTCGAATTATGGGCCGGACGAACTCGTGACCGACGCGCACGGCAATCCGATTTCCGTGGTCGACGCGATGCTGTCAGCCGAAGACGCGGCCAAAGCCGAAACCTCCACGCCCCACTTGTGCTACTACTCCCCCCGCATTCCGGGCAATACCGGTTCGGCAATCCGCCTATGCGCGGTGACCGGCACGATCCTGCATTTGGTGGAGCCGCTCGGATTCAATCTGCGCGATACGAAGCTGCGCCGCGCCGGACTGGACTACCACGACATGGCGCACGTGGTATTGCACCCGAATTTTGAGAATCTGGTGGAATCCATGCCGAATTCGCGCATCATCGCGTTCACCGCGCACGCCACCAAACTGTATACCGACATCGAATACAAGCCGACTGACATTCTGCTGTTCGGCCCGGAGCCAGGCAATATTCCCGATCCGATGGATATTATGGCCGGTCCGCACGTGGCCGAACAGGTGCGTCTGCCGATGCGTCCAAGCCTGCGTTCCCTGAACCTCACCAACTGCGCATCCATCGCCATCTACGAAGCCTGGCGCCAACTAGGCTTCGCCGGCGGCCAGTGATCCCTCCCCCGCCTGCCAACTTTCGTTTCAATTCATTACCTTATGGATATTGGGGACGCAGTAGGGCGGGATATTCCATTCGTGACACACTCAAGGCCGTTCGGCCAAGCCTACGGTCCCGAACGGAATATCCCGCCCTACTGCTTGCTATGGCACACAAACCAACGTTGTTGCAAACAAAAGCAAGCGTCAACCTAATCTGATGTGAAGCGCAACATAAGCGGGGAGCCGGCATGTTCTGTTTCAGACCGTAAAGACTTGGCCTGAGCGGCCCGGAGCGTGTCGGGAATAGAATATGCCGGCTCCCCGCGACCTTCCGCAACCAACGCAACCACTGCGAAAGATGCGTAGGGAAGGGAGAAGCTAGTTTTTGAAGCTGTGGATTGGGGCGGGGATGCGACCGCCTCGGGTCACGAAAGCTTCGCAGCTGGTCTGGTTGACTGGAATGATCGGCGCATAGCCCATCAGGCCGCCGAAGTTGGCCATCTCCCCTACGCCTTTGCCTTCAACCGGAATCACACGCACGGCCGTGGTTTTCTGGTTGACCATGCCGATCGCAGCCTCGTCGGCGATGATGCCGGAAATGGTGGATGCGGTGGTGTCTCCCGGAATGGCGATCATGTCAAGGCCGACGGAGCATACGCAGGTCATGGCTTCGAGCTTTTCGATCTTCAGGCAGCCGTTGGTTGCCGCGTCGATCATGTTCTTGTCTTCGGAGACGGGGATGAACGCGCCGGAAAGTCCGCCGACGTAGGAGGACGCCATGATGCCGCCCTTCTTCACCTGATCGTTGAGCATGGCGAGCGCTGCGGTGGTGCCCGGTGCGCCAACCTGTTCGAGGCCGATCTTCTCAAGCACTTCGCCGACGGAGTCGCCTACGGCCGGGGTTGGCGCGAGGGAAAGGTCGATGATGCCGAATGGAATGCCGAGGCGACGGGATGCCTCCTGTGCCACCAGCTGGCCGACACGCGTGATCTTGAACGCGGTGCGCTTGATGGTTTCACATAGGAATTCGAAGTTTTTGCCCTTGGCTTCGTCGAGCGCGCGGGAAACCACGCCGGGGCCGGAAACGCCGACGTTGATGACCGCATCGCCTTCGGTTACGCCATGGAAGCCGCCTGCCATGAACGGGTTGTCGTCGGGGGCATTGCAGAATGCCACGAATTTCACGCATCCGTATGAATCGTTATCTGCGGTGGCGTGCGCGATGTCTTTGATGATGTGGCCGAGCAGTTCGACGGAGTTCATGTCGATACCGGTTTTGGTGGATCCCACGTTGACGGACGAGCAGACGATGTCGGTTTCGCTCAGCGCTTTCGGCAGGGAGCGGATGAGCAGCTCTTCGGCGGGGGTCATGGACTTGGATACGAGCGCGGAGTAGCCGCCGATCAGGTCGACGCCGACCTTCTTCGCCGCATGGTCAAGCGCATGCGCGATTTTCACGAAATCGTCCGACGTTTTACACGAGCTTGCGCCGACCAGGGAAATCGGGGTGACGGTGATGCGCTTATTGACGATCGGAATGCCGTAGTCGCGTTCGATGGCTTTGCCGGTGGATACGAGATCCTTGGCGTACGTGGTGATTTTGTTGTAGATGTTGTCGCAGACTTCGTCGACGCTGTCGGCCGCGCAGTCCAGCAGGCTGATGCCCATGGTGATGGTGCGCACGTCGAGCTTCTCCTGCTCGATCATCTGGTTGGTCTCGTGGACCTCCATGATATTCAGCATGGTTTTTCCTTACGATTGGTACGATTCGTGGCTTCGATTACTTGCGTGACTCACGTATGCCGCGGATCAGACGCGGTGCATCTTGGTAAAGATCTCCTCGCGCTGGCAGCGGATGCGCACGCCAATCTCCTCGCCGAGTTTGTCGAGATCGTCCACGACCTCGCCGAATTCCTTGTCGGCGTTGGAATAATCCACGATCATCATCATGTTGAAGAAACCGTCGATGATGGTCTGGGAAATGTCAAGCACGTTGACCTGATGTTCGGAAAGGTATGTGCAGACGCGTGCGATGATGCCGACAGT
>ENA-OQOA01000087-OQOA01000087.1-human-gut-metagenome-genome-assembly--contig:-NODE-87-length-53817-cov-3.322518_pt1 | contig 53817 bp, 42 predicted proteins | sample MGYA00242633_ERZ504888 | MGnify/ENA primary metagenome ERZ504888 (study PRJEB26092, sample SAMD00036372) | human gut metagenome | host: Homo sapiens | study: EMG produced TPA metagenomics assembly of...
TTCACATTTTCTTCCGGAGCCAGTCTTTCACTTTCGATACGTTGTGAGCCATATTCACATTCAAATCAAAAGCGAAATCCTTTGTTTCTACCAGAGTGGAAATACAACATAAAATTCTACACCTTGATTGGTTACCATACCTGCATTTTACCCATTGGCCACCACTCCAGGGAGCTGCTGCGGGCACTTTCATAATCTGGTTCTTTGTTTTGCTGTAATAGTAAGTAAAGTCAAAGCCCAGACGGTTGTTCAAGAACTTCATGTCCAGACCTGCTTCATAAGAGGTCGCGATTTCAGGCTTCAACTGATCGTTCATCTTCACATTATCCTTGGTCGGAGTCAATACACCATTATCGAATTTGAAAGAGTAGGTGTTGTATAACTGATAAGGGCTTGTGTCCTTACCTACCTGTGCGGCAGACAGACGTGCCTTGGCAAATGTCACCCAGCTTGGCAACGGTTTGTCAATGGAGCGCAAAAAGTCGGAAACCACGAAACTGAGGTTGGCAGACGGATAGAAGAAAGAATTGTTACCTGACGGAAGAGTGGATGACCAGTCGTTACGAGCTGTCAAATCCAAAGACAGATATTCCTTCCATGCCATCTGTACAGAGCCGAACACTGAGTTCATGGCACGCTTGTAACCATCCTCACTACCGGTTCTCAACAAATTGGCCGCATTCAGCATCCAATTACCTTTATCCACCATATTACCTACGCCCACACCCAAAGTTTCCGAACGCTGGTACATAAAGTTACCACCGACATTGAAGCCCAGACGGAAGTTATCAGTCAACTGACGGTCACCCATCAAAATGACTTCAGCATTTGACTCGAAGAAGTTTTCTTCACTACGGTCCATTGAGTCATTCGTAATCATGGAAGTATTGGCTTCTCCATTGATACCATCACCCGCATTGGTGCTTTGCACTCTGGTGCGGTAGTAGTCAAAAGCGTATTTGGCAGACAGATGCAGCCAATCTGTGAAATTGATTTTCATGCTATAATATCCGAAAGCACGCCAGCGTTCATCTGAATTCTGACGCTGATGCAATACATAATAAGGATTACGGATACTGGCAGTAGGTCCTGTCCAGTTCACATGCGCATGAGTTTCATCAGAATATTGTTTCAAGTCATCCAGACGGACGTTGTTAGGGATTCTCATCAACTGGGAAATAGCACCGTAATCACCATACAGTGGACGGTTATCGGCTTTTGTACGTGAAAGAGAAATCTTTCCGTCCATAGACACCCATTTGTTCAATTCCGTTCCTGCATTCAGGTCGGCATTCACACGGCTCAAACTTTCAGTGGGGAATACACCGTCATTATCTGAGTATCCGAAAGAAGTACGGAAATGTGATTTCTCTGTACCGTTGCTGATAGATACGTTATGCGTATGCGAGAAACCAGTATCAAAATAATCTTTCAACTTATCCCCATAGTTAGAGTAAGCGTAAGTTTCTCCGTTCCAAGCCTCTTTCATGCTTCCATCCAATACCGGGCCCCAGCTTCCGCTATCCGTTTTGTCATACACCGCAGTCTTGGCATCTTTTGTATCAATATGTCCTTGTCCGTAACGGCGTTGCATATCCAATGTCTCGCCGATAGCTGTCCAAGTGAAGTTACCACTATAACGGATTCCGAAACCATCTTTCTTACTGCCTTTCTTTGTCGTAATCAAGATAACGCCATTACCTGCACGCGAACCGTAAAGAGCAGCCGCATTCGGACCTTTCAATACCGAAATGCTCTCGATGTCATCCGGATTAATGTCCATGGAAGCGCTACCACGGTCCACACCATCATAGCGGGATGCGCTTGAAGTGCTAGTGTCGCTGAAAGGAACGCCATCCACAATCCATAACGGCTGGTTGTTATCGGTAAGAGAAGAGTTACCACGAATGGTGATTTTCGTAGAACCACCTAAACCTGTAGCCGAAGTATTCATCTGAAGACCTGCCACCTTACCTTGCAAGGCACTGGTCACAGACGGGTCACCTGTCTTGTTCAGTTCATCACTTTTCAGTTCCTGAACCGCATAACCCAACATCTTCTTCTCACGTTTGATCCCCAAAGCGGTTACCACCACTTCGCCAATCTGCTGTGTGTCTTCCTGCATGGTTACGTTCAGTACATTCTTGCCATCGGGCTTCAATGTTTCCGAACGGTAACCAATGTATGAGAACACAACCTCGCCATTTCCGGGAACCGACAAAGAATAGTTACCTTCAAAGTCAGTAATCGTACCGGCTGTAGGGTTTCCTTTCACTTGTACGTTTACACCAATCAAGGCCTCTCCTGTCGCATCAACCACTGTTCCGGTCACTGTATGTTCCTGTCCTGTCTGTTGAGGTGTTTGAGGTTCTCCGGGTGCTGAAAGATAGACAATATTATCCTCTATCTTGTAGGTAATTCCTTTGCCTTGCAAAGCTGCATCAAGTACAGACTGCAATGAACCGTTCTTTACATCAATGGCATTCACCGGCGTTTCAGCCAGTTTGTCATCATAGAAAAACTGATAGTTAGACTGTGATTTGATGTTCTTGATTACCGCTCCAAGAGTTGTCTTGGGAGTTGAAAGAACAATTTGTGCGCGGGTCCATTGCATGGGTGCAGCCACAAACAAAAGAATCAAAAGCGCCCTGAGTAATTTGGGCTTTCTCATTAATTGATTGCCTTTCATAATTTATTAAATTAGTTAACACTGACTTATTTTTCTCCAGTGAAGGGGTTCTCATGCCCCTTTCGAGAATAAAAACAGGCAGCTAAAAGAAAACACTTACTCCATCTCGTTCTTTTTTCTAAATTTTCTAGAAAAACAGAGGAAAGGCAAAAGTAGTGATATCATCGGACTTTGACGTATAGAAGAAATATTTAAAACAAAAGGGGATGTACTCTTGCAATGCTGCCAAAAGAGAACATCCCCCTCCAACCTCTCTTTACAAGAGAGAAATGCATGGTGAAACTTTTATTTCATTGTTTCGTCTTTTGAAAATGAATAAGGCAAATCACTTTCTTGTGTTCCACGTTGCATATTCGGACGGTCGGTCATCTTGAAATCGATAACACCACCTTGTAACAATTCATTGTGTTTCAAATAATTCTTGGTATAAACAGTACCGTTTACACGCATTTCATCTACATATCGGTTGGTATCGCTGTTATCCGGTGCGGTTATTACCAAGTTCTTTCCGTTTTCAAAATGCAGTGTCGCTTTCTTGAACAACGGAGCACCCAGAATATATTCATCTGTACCGGGACATACCGGATAGAATCCTAATGCAGAGAATACATACCATGCCGAAGTCTGTCCATTATCCTCGTCACCGCAATATCCGTCAGGTCCGGCTGTATACATACGGTTCATCACCTCACGCAACCAATATTGGGCTTTCCAAGGCTGACCCGCATAATCATACATATAAATCATGTGCTGAATGGGCTGGTTTCCATGTGCATAGTTACCCATATTCATAACTGTCATTTCACGGATTTCATGAATCACCTGTCCATAATAGCTATCATCAAAGATAGGGGGAACCGAAAAGACAGAATCAAGCATGGTAACGAACATTTCCTTACCTCCCATCAAGTCAATCAAGCCTTGGGGATCATGGAATACAGACCAAGAATAGTGCCAGCTGTTTCCTTCCGTAAAGTCACCTCCCCACTTCAACGGTGAGAATTTAGGAGCGAATTTGCCGTCCTTCTGCTTGCCGCGCATCAGCTTGCTTTCCGAATCAAACAGGTTCTTGTAATTCATGGCACGCTTGGCAAAGAGTGCGATTTCCTTCTTCGGACGTTTCAATTCTTTCGCCAGCTGATAAATACACCAGTCATCGTATGCATATTCCAATGTACGGGCTGCATTCTCATGAATCTTCACATCACAAGGCACATAGCCCAGCTTGTTATAATATTCATATCCCAGACGTCCGGTAGAAGAAACTTCAGGATGTACAGCTTCCGTTCCATGAATCAGTCCTTTGTATAATGTTTCCACATCTTCCACACGTACTCCTTTCAGATAAGCATCGACCAAGATAGAAGCTGAATTATTGCCGACCATGCAACCACGATGACCGGGGCTGGCCCATTCGGGGAAAAAGCCGCTTTCCTTATAAGTATTAATCAAACCTTCCTGTATTTCCTGATTTACCGAAGGATACATCAGGTTCAAGAAAGGGAACAAGCAACGGAATGTATCCCAGAATCCTGTATCCGTATACATATATCCCGGCAATGTTTCCCCATTGTAAGGACTGTAATGAACAGGTTGCCCATTGGCATCCAGTTCATAAAATTTACGCGGGAACAACAAGGAACGGTACAAGCAGGAATAGAAAGTACGGTATTGATCCAATGTTCCACCTTCCACTTCTACTTTACCTAAGACCTCATTCCAGGCATCTTTACCTTTCTGTACCAATACTTCAAAACTGTCACCACCCAATTCCTTCAGATTCTGAATTGCTTGTTCAGGACTGATGAATGAAGAAGCGACACGGGCATGAACTACTTCGCCTTTCTTTGTCTTGAAACCGATAACGGCTCCGGTATGGAAATCAGTCTGCTCCAGTTTACCTTCTTTCAAGGTTACAGGAACACTGCCGTCCGGTTTTTCAGGCTGTACATCGTTAGAGAACGTAGCCTCATAAGTAAACGGCTTATCAAACTCAATAACGAAATAATTCTTGAAGTTGGCAGGAACACCACCACTGTTGCGAGTGGTATAGCCCACAATTTTGTTTTCTCCGGGAATCACCTTGATAGATGAGCCACGATCAAAAGCATCAACCACTACGTATGAGTCATTTTCAGGAAAAGTAAAGCGGAACATAACGGCACGTTCCGTAGGAACCATTTCAGTCACCACATCATGTTCTGCCAAATAAACCTTATAATAATAAGGTTTTGCAATTTCAGCTTTATGAGAGAACCAACTTGCACGCTTGTCCTCCTCAAATTCCGGTTTTCCAGTTACGGGCATGATGGAAAATTGACCATAGTCATTAATCCACGGACTGGGCTGATGGTTTGTTTGAAACCACGGATTTTATTAGCCGTATAGACATACTGCCATCCGTCCCCCATCTTTCCTGTCTGGGGAGTCCAGAAATTCATACCCCACGGACGGGATATGGCAGGATAAGTATTTCCTGTAGAGAGTTCAAAGGAAGACTGTGTACCTACCAACGGACTCACATAGTCTGCATAATCCTTTGCCTGCACAAACAGTGTAACACACAGGACTGCAACTGATAGAAATAATTTTTTCATGATATTGTTATTTGGGTTAAGTTATACTTTTTAATTCTTTATCTGTTTTCCCCATTCCGTCGGTACGGGACTCATGGTAATCTCCATCGTTCCCCCACGTACTATGTCATTATGGGTAAAGAAAGGAACATCCAGTGGTTTTCCGTTCAACAGAACCGACTCAATGTACTTATTGGTCTTCGAGTTGTTGTGGGTACGGATAACGAAAGTCTTGCGGTCGGGCAGATTAATCGTCACCTCCTCAAACAACGGACGTCCGATAGAATAAACCGGCTTACCGGGACATACCTGATAGAAGCCCATGGAGTTCAAAATATACCATGCAGACATCTGACCGCAATCTTCATTACCCGACAGGCCGTCAGGAGCATTGAAATACTGGTTATGCAGCACACTGTCAACCAATTCCTGAGTACGCCATGGACGGTTTACATAGTTATACATGTGAGTAATGTGATGACTCGGCTCATTGCCATGCGCATACTGGCCTATCAGTCCTGTGATATCAGCAGAGGTAGCCTCTCCTTCCAACTGGGAAGAAACCGTAAACAAAGAATCCAGCTTTCCAACGAAAGCATCCTCTCCACCCATCAACTTCACCAATCCCGGAATATCATGCGGAACAAACCAAGTCCACTGCCATGCAGTTCCTTCACAATAATCATCATTACGGTGATTGGAAGAACGGGGATTGAACGGGGTACGCCATTCACCTTTACTATCCAATCCGCGCATGAAACGGGTGGCAGGATCAAAATAAAATTCGTACGCATCCGCAAAACGGGCATATTTCTCCTTGGTTTCAGTATCTCCCAGGCTGTCTGCCAACACGGAAATACACCAGTCATCGTATGCATATTCCAACGCTTTCGCAACCGATTCATTCTCACGATCACACGGGATATAGCCAAGGGTATTCTTATAGTAACGAGCCTTAGGCATTACATAAGGAATCAGCCAACCGGGAGCGACAATGCCGGTCGTATCATATTCCGCCGCACGCAAACATGCCTTGTAAGCTTCCTGCACATCAAAATCGCGATATCCCTTCACATAAGAATCGGCTACCAACGAAGCCGCATGATACCCTACCATCGTTCCGGTATAATTGGATACACAATCCCATTTCGGGAAAATACCACCTTCTTGATGCTTCTTTATCAATGAACGGATAAATTCCGTATTCAACTGAGGATCGACAATAGTCAGTAACGGATGTAACGCACGGAAAGTATCCCACAAAGAGAAAATGGTATAAACCGGATGTTTCATGTCGGTGGTATGCACTTTCAAATCCATTCCCAAGTAACGCCCGTCTACATCAGTAAACAGATTGGGACTTAGGAAAGCATGATACATAGCCGTATAGAAAATGGCACGCTGGTCTTCATTATTGGTTTTGACTGCAATCTTTGACAGGCATTCATTCCATTTCTTCTTAGCATCGGCACGCACTCCATCAAAATTCCAACCGGGCATCTCAGCCTGGAGGTTCTTATAAGCACCTTCCGTATCAACAGAAGAGATAGAGAACTTAGCCAGCACTTGTTCGTCTTTCACCGTTTCAAAATGCAAAAGCATTTTGCATACAGGAATCTGTTTGTCATTTTCCTGAACAGTATCCGTGTACAAAGTATACGTGAAGGGTTTGGAAAATACGGCATAAAAATAAAGATCCTGCCGGTATGCCCAATAGGCACTGCGTTTGCGCCCCCGCAACACAGTATCATTCACAGCCTCCACTTCCATGACCTGATTGATTTGTTGCTGAATATTATAGTCCATATCCAAGATAAATCCTGACTCCTTACTTTCCGGGAAAGTATACCGATGCATTGCCGCACGCTCTGTTGAGGTCAGTTCGGCTTTTACCCCGTATGTATCCAGGAAGACAGAATAATATCCCGGTTCGGCATGTTCCTTTTCATGAGAAAAAGCCGATGCGAAAGGACGCTTCTGGCTTTCTGTTCCCAAAAAATCAGTGCGTTGCACACCTACAGTCGGCATCAACAGGAAATCTCCGAAATCCGCACACCCGGTACCACTAAGACGTGTATGGGCAAAGCCATTGATCGTAGTATCTTCATAATAATATCCGGAACAGGAATCCCAACCGTCAATACGAGTATCTGGTCCCGGCTGTATCATGCCATGGGGAACCATAGCACCCGGATGGGTATGTCCATGGCCTCCTGTACCAATAAAAGAGTTGACATAATGGGTGTAATCATTCATTTCATTGCCCTCAGAATCACATGCGGTGAAACACAATAACCCTAGAAGACAGCCGCTTAAGAGCATGTTGATTTTCATAGTTCTTTATTTAAAAATTATTTCGTTTCCGATGAGATAAATATATTGTTATCATCTACTTTCTTATAATTGAAAGGAATAGAGTTACGCAAAGAATTCAGCACAGACTCTATATTATCTTTCTTTTTCAGCACTCCTGAATAAGTATTGGTACTGTCTACATCCGGTGAAAGGATAATCTTCACCCCATAGAACCGTTCCAATGCTGCCGCAATCTGGAAAATAGATGATTTTTCAAATGGAATCAAATCATTATGCCAGACTATCTCCATCTTGGGATCGACCTGTTTTACCTGCATCCGCCCTGTCACCCTGTTTAAAACAGCCTTTTGTCCCGGTAACAAAGTAATTCTGCCTTTATCTGATTTATCTTTTACCTCAACTTCCCCCTCTACCAGAGTCGTTTCAGCAAAACTGTTATCCGGACGGCATTTTATATTGAAAGAGGTTCCCAAGACCCTGACATCCATTGCCTGGCTTTTTACCGTAAAAGGTTTCTCATGATTACGTGCCACTTCAAAATAAGCTCCCATCCAGATATACATGACGTTCTTTTCCTTCAAAAGCACGCGGATATTTTAAAACAGACGACTGGTTCAACCATACTTTTGTCCCGTCAGGCAACAACATCTCACGCACTTGTCCATGAGCAGCCGATGCTACCACCAATTCCTCCGCTTTATTCCGGAACCAATAGGCCAATCCCGCAGCCAACACTATCACGCCCACTATAGCAGCTGCATAACGCAACACACTCCTAAGCTTGAACACCTCCTGTCTCTTTTGATTTTCCTGTTCCAATCTTCTACCCAACCTGCGCTCTGCCTTCGCTACCAGATTTTCCTCCTCAAAGGGGAATTTACCTAACTGATAAATCTCCTCCATACGGAATAACTCTCCGGCATTCTCATCAGATTCTTTCATCCATTCATTGATAAGAACAAAATCCTCCTCCGAGCATCGGTTTTCCAAATACCTGATAATAATATCTTCGTTAAGTTTACTCATCTTTTTCCCTATTCATATAGTAAACAATTCAACTTGTAAAAACACTTAGCAGTTTTGCTGAAAATATAATCAATGACAATAATAAATGGCTGAGACGTTCGCGCAAAAATTTCAAGGCCTTATACATATGTGCCTCTACGGTACGTAAAGAAATACCAAGAGTATCAGCAATTTCCTTGTTTTTCATATCATGAAGATAACTCAGTTTGAACACCTCCTTACATTTATCCGGCAATTCATTAATCGCTTCAAAAATTTCCTGACGTAATTCCTGATTCTCTATCTTTTTAATAACTTCAGCATGATCCGGCTGGTAATATTGCAATTTTCGTTCATAGATTTCTATCATTGCCGCACTGTAGTTGTTCTCTATAACCTGATGCTTCAATAAATTTATAGCCTTGGTATATACAGAACGATAAAGGAAAGCTAAAATCTGCTCTCCTATGACGACTGAATCTCTCCGCCTCCACAACTCCACAAAAACATCCTGCACTACATCTTCGGCTTCTTCGGTACCGACCAGCCGTGTCGCATAAAACAACAGCTTAGGATAGCATTGACGAAAGACGGCCTTATAGGTGTCATCAAGTTCCTCGTTCATATTATATAATTCACCTTTGTATGAGGAGGGAGCCAATGTTCCAAATAACGATCCAATCATCCACTGCAGGGGTAGAAAGCTTCCGCTCATCATACAATTTTCAGGCAGATTCAACCCGCCTCTACAGCAAAACGATAACAACAAATATCACTTTTAACTCACCTCCTGTACAATTCTTAATAAGTTGAACCAATTATTATCTATACCAAATATTTCCCGGTTCCGGACCCATTTCAAATTCTACAGTAGCACCGTCCATTATTTGCCGGTGTGTGATATAGCTCTTATCGTATGGTTGCCCATTTACTTTCACCGACTGGATATAGATATTTTCACGACTTACTCCAGGGGCCAGTACTGTGAACGTTTTTCCATTATCCAAATGCATCTGTATTTCGGAGAACAACGGCGTACCAATCTCATATTCACCACTTACCGGATTGACAGGATAAAATCCCATAGCACTGAATACATACCAAGCAGACATCTGTCCACAATCCTCATTACCACACAGTCCGGCAGGTGCATTGAAATAAAGGTCATGCATGACCTGCGCCGCATACTTCTGAGTTTTCCAAGGCTGACGTACCTTATTATATAGATAAATCACATGATGGCTAGGCTCATTACCATGAGCATACTGACCAATCATACCTGTACTGAAAAGAGGCAAATCTGCATTACTAGCCGGGATATAAGTAAACATACTATCCAACTTTTCTGTAAAACGATCCTTACCACCAGTCAAGGCAATTAACCCCTTAATATCCTGCTGTACAGACCAAAAGTACTGCCAACCGTTACTTTCACAAATATGGGCAGTGTAGTCATCCGGGCTGAAATTAGGTTGGAATATTCCTTTATCATCTATCGGCTGCATGAAGCTTGATGCCGGATTGAACACATTGCGATAATTCTGAGAACGCTTGTAGAATTCGTCCGCTAATTGAGTCCTCCCCATCTTCCGGGCCATTTCGGCTATGCAATAATCATCAAAAGCATATTCTAATGTCTTGGAAAGCGACCAATTTTCCGCATTATATTCATCCTTTATATTATAAGGTATATATCCTAACTTTTTATACAAACCAATGCCACGATAATTATCCAAATTAGCAGTAGTCACACAAGCCTCCAATGCCTTCTCAGCATCAAAATCACCAATACCTTTCAAATAAGCATCAACAATAACAGGCACAGCATGGTAGCCAATCATCATATCAGTCTCACTTCCCCAAAAGTTCCATACCGGCAAACGTCCGTTCTGTTCATAAAAAGCAATGAATGATTTCACCATATCATTGACACGTTGAGGTTCCGTATAAGTAAATAACGGATGTGCGGCACGATAAGTATCCCACAATGAAAAGGTTCCATAATTCACCCAACCATCCGTCTGATGAATTTTCTTATCGGGACCATAATAAGACCCGTCCACATCACTGTAAATAGTCGGGGCAATCATAGTATGATACAATGCTGTATAGAAATTGACCTTATCGTCCTTGTTGTCACCTGTTATTTCTATTTTTCCTAGCTGGCGGTTCCAATTATCTTTAGTTTCAGCCAAATATTTATCGAAATCATTGTGAGGTGCCTCAGCCGCCATGTTTTTAGCGGCACCTTCCATGCTCACTCCCGAAAGAGCAGTACTCAGAACAATCTGTTCTCTTTTTCCGTATCAAAATTAAGCGGGCGATATAAGCCGTACCTACACGTTTACCTTTCAAAGTAATGGCAGTAGTATCCATCTCTACCGAAGCAAACGGTTTGGAGAAACGAGTACGAAAATACACATGCTGGTCTCTTGCCCATCCTTCAGAAAAACGATATCCCTGAATAGTGCATGAGTCAATTATTTCAATATAAGAATCATTGGTAAAATCCCAATTCATCGCTTTCTTCAGATTCAGAAAGACAGCCGACTCTCCTTCAGGAAACGTATAACGCTGGATGCCGCAACGCTCTGTAGCAGTTAATTCCACATTGATATCATAATCTTTCAGCAACACGCGATAGTAACCTGCTGAAGCCTCTTCATCCGCATGAGAGAATTTGGAATAGATGCCTAAAGGAGCTTCCGCTTCCTGATAAGGCAAAGTAACAGGCATAAAAGAGATATCATACAAGTCTCCGGCTCCCGTCCCCGACAAATGGGTATGACTGAATCCGGCAATCGTACTGTCCGGATAAAAATAGCCGGAAATACGGTCCCATCCGGGCAAGCCGTTATCCGGACTAAGTTGTACCATTCCGAAAGGCGCTTGCGCTCCCGGATAAGTATTGCCGGTAAAATCGGTTCCGATAAACGGATTCACCAATTGGGTATAATCGGTTGACGGCTGGGTTTGTTTATTGGACACACAGGCTCCAAATGCCACTAAAGAAATGAATAGCGCGAGAACAGGTGTTTTCATACTTAAGAGGTTTTTCATTATTACTTTGTTACAAAAATACACATTATAATAATACGAACAACCTTATTATGAAAAACACTTAGCTTTAATTCATTATTTTTCGTATTTAAATAGTAAAGAAGGGATTCTTTCACCTTTTCATCCGAAGTTACAATCAAAAATTCACCGCCTCTTTTATCATACAGAAAGCAATAGGTCTTATAAAGAGCTATACCTGCTATCTCTTCCCAAGGGAATGTCTGTTTCAGTTTCGCCTTGTCATATGTCAACCCTTCCGGAGTTATTTCCACCCAAGTCTGCCCTGCAATACTCCGCTTATAAATTTTATTTAGTCTGACAGGCAGCATAATCAAGATATAGATAAGACACAAGAACCAAATCAGCAGCGGGCTGAACAGGCTTTGCTCTTCGGGAACAATATAGTGCCCTGTACACAATGCAATACAAATATAAATGATAAACAACAAGAAAAACTGAAATGACGGATGTCCCACAATTTATACAAAGCATACTTTTTCAGGCTGATATTATAATCACAAACCACGACACCTGGTTCCCGTGTCAGTTTGCTTTTCGGTATGCTGAAGATACGCAATATCTGGATTCCCCGCTTCACGCCGTACCCGAATAATAAAACCATCACACCAAGATTTATCAAGATCCACCACCACAATGATTCGTTTGCCAAAGCCGGTTGCCCGACAAGCACCATTGATGCAAAAGTGATACCCGCCACCAATAACAACATACTACAAATTACAGTTAAAATCCATCCTCTTGTTTTCATAATAACCTTTTTACTTTATTCCATGACGGGAAACAAAGATAAAAGATTATGGCTAGATAACAAATAAAGAGCCGTCGAATTATTAATCACAGACCATATTATACATAAAATTGCCTGAAAGCAATCTTATTTGCCATTCCTTCACACCTCGAATTTAAATTGTTGTTTGGTTAGGAAGTTAGAAGTTTTTTCGTATGTTTATCGCAAATATTAATGAAAAACACATTTCTATCTATGAAAAAGAGTGATATTCTGTTCTTTTTATTTATAATAGCATTGTTTCTGCCCTTTTTTATTAGTGATACCATTTATGAATGATACAAATCTTTCAATGCAATCCATGGTATGGTTATGAGTTTTGTGAAGTTCGCCATTCTAGCTACTTTGGGAGACAAAATTCATCTCTTCCCTACCCTACCTTTCCAATACTTTCCCTACCTTTGTGCCATAAGTACGTATGACAAATACCAATATGGAACAACAACAATCATCTTATAAAGAAAAAGAACGTATAGACCTTCACGAGCCGCGACGCTTCAAAGTTATCATTTTCAATGACGACTTTACTACAATGGAATTTGTTGTAAAGATATTAACTACCGTTTTTTCAAATCAACGATGGAAGCAGAAGCTTTGATGATGCAGGTACATAAAAGTGAATCGGCCGTAGTAGGCATCTATACGTATGATATCGCCCGGTCAAAAGTACAAAAAGCCACCCGTATGGCTCGTGAAGAGGGATTCCCTCTCCGACTCACGGTTACACCGGAAGAAGAATAAAAATCAAGAATAAGATATGGATATACCAAATACCGATTCGGTGAACTACGCTTTCGCTTCTGCGCAGAGCCAAGCGATGCAATATCGGCATGAATTTATCACGCCCGAACACTTATTGAGCGCATTGCTGAAACAAGTTCCTTTTCAAAAAGCATTGGCAGAGTGTTTTTGTACCCCGGAAGAACTGTCCCAGTCCATTTCCGAATATCTGTCAAAAGAAGTGGAACGAGTTCCTCAAGAAATAGAATATGAATTGGAAATTTCAGGTCAACTCTCCGAGCTGCTGCAATATGCCTATATGACAATCAGCCATTCAAGCGCAGAAGAAATGGATGTTCCTCATCTGGTACAAGGAATGCTTCAACTGGAAGATTCATGGGCTGGCTATCTGTTAAAAAAAACAGTGGGCGAAGATATGCCGGAATTCCTCAGCACCCTCATTTCAAATTACGAGCACATGAATCAGTTTCAAGAGGAAACTTCCTCTGAGCAAGAGAAAAGCGAGCCTTGGCGTAACTATGTTACCTGCCTCAACGAGGGCCTGCAAGACCGGAATCCGCTTATAGGCAGGGATGTGGAATTGGAACGCACCATTCAGGTTCTCTGCCGCAAAGAAAAGAACAATCCTCTGCACGTGGGCGAACCGGGAGTGGGAAAAACCGCACTGGCCTACGGACTGGCCGCACGTATAGAAGCAGGCAATGTTCCCGAACGTCTCACAGGTTGTCGTATCTACGAGCTGGATTTAGGCAACTTATTGGCCGGTACACAATATCGGGGTGAGTTCGAGAAAAGGCTGAAAGCCATTATGGAAGGAATACGGAAAGAAGGACACGCCATCGTATATATAGATGAAATACATAACCTGATAGGCGCCGGACGGACGGGAGACGGTTCGATGGATGCCTCTAATATGCTCAAGCCTTATCTGGAAGGAGGAGAGATCCGATTTATCGGCTCCACTACTTACGAAGAATTCAACCGCTATTTTTCGCGTAGCAGAGGATTAGTACGGCGTTTCCAACAGATTGACATACAAGAACCGGGAATCGAGGAAACCATCCACATAGTGGAAGGGTTAAAAGAAAAATACGAAACGTTCCACGGAGTGATTTATGAAGAAGGAGTGATAGCGTATGCCGTTACAGCCGCCGCACGGTACATCAGCGACCGTTTCTTGCCCGACAAGGCCATAGACCTGGTAGACGAAGCCGGTGCTTATCGTGAGATCCACCCCACAGATACAGAAAAACAAACGGTGGACAAAGCATTGATAACCGATATACTGGCACGTATCTGTAAAGTGGATGTACTTGCCATGAAGGAAGAAGACAATGCCACATTAGAAACCTTGCATGAACGCATCAGTGCAAAGATATACGGTCAGGAAGAAGCTGTCTGCCAAGTGGTGGAAGCCGTACAAATGGCCAAAGCCGGGCTACTGGACGAAAACAAACCACTGGCAAGCCTTCTCTTCGTCGGCCCCACCGGTGTGGGAAAGACAGAGGTAGCCAAAGTATTGGCTTCCGAACTAGGTATCGCCCTGCAACGCTTTGACATGAGCGAATATACGGAAAAGCATACAGTGGCCAAACTCATCGGCTCACCTGCCGGATATGTAGGTTATGAAGACGGTGGACTGCTGACAGATGCTATCCGCAAAACTCCCAATTGTGTGTTACTGCTTGACGAAATCGAGAAAGCACATCCCGATGTGTTCAATATTCTGCTGCAAGTTATGGACTATGCCGTACTGACGGATAACAAAGGACGAAAAGCGGACTGCCGTCATGTGATACTTATCATGACCTCCAATGCCGGAGCGCAATTCGCACACCAAGCCTCTATAGGTTTCGGCGGACAGGTTGCTGCTGGAGAGGCAATGTTGAAACAAGTTAAGAAAACTTTCAAGCCTGAATTCATCAACCGGTTGTCTGCAACAGTGTTTTCCATGATATGGATTACGGAATGGCTTCTCTCATCCTAAACAAAAAGCTCGGCGAACTGAGAAACAAGCTGTCGGCGCGTCATGTAGAAATGGAACTCAGCCTGGAAGCCTATAAAACATCTGCTGAAGCTAGGTTTTACCAAAGAACTATGGGGCCAGAGAAATGGACAGGGCAATTGCCTCGCATCTGAAACCACTGCTTATGCGTGAAATTCTATTCGGAACATTAAAAACGGGAGGCAAAGTGGAAGTGACAGCAGAGAACGGACAATTGAGCTTGCAAGTACTCAAAAAGCAACAAGCCTAAATGAAACCAGTAACTCCTCCGTAGGGGCAGACATACGAGTCAGCCCCTACAGGAGACTGTATGTGAATCACACAAATAAAAACATTATGGTCTTTCAACTAACTCAAAAACTTGTTTTCCCCAACCCTTACTATGGCGAGCCGGACGGACTATTGGCTGTGGGTGGTGACCTCTCTGTAGACCGCCTCATCCTTGCCTATTCCAATGGCATATTTCCTTGGTATGCTTTCCGTGAGAAACAGATACAATGGTGGTGTCCCCTGAAACGATTTGTGATTTTCCCTAACGAGATTCACATTTCCCACTCCATGCGTACCCTTATGAACAAAGGACGATACGGAGTTAGTTTTAACCAGGCATTTCATGAAGTGATTCAAACTTGCGGTAATCTGCGGATGGAAGAAGCGGGAGCATGGTTGGGAGAGGGTATCATGAAAGCCTACACCCGCCTGCATGAACAAGGTTTTGCAGCCAGTGTGGAAGTATGGGAAGAATCTTGCCTGGTCGGCGGGCTCTATGGAGTCACTTTGGGAAAGTGTTTTTTTGGTGAAAGTATGTTTTCTTTGGTTCCTAATGCGTCGAAACTGGCGCTTATCTATCTGGCACAAACATTTCAAGAATTGGGAGGGACCTTGATAGATTGTCAATTTGAGACACCACACTTAAAGTCAATGGGTGGAAGGTATATAGACTATGAGGAGTATATGAGGTATGTGCAGGAACCTTTCGAGTCTCTGTAAATGTCTCTTTTTTACCAATTTTGATTATCAAATCATCAGTCTGAAATAAAATATAGGATATAGAGCTAAGATTATCAAATATATTTGCTAACTTTGTTTTCGACATTACAAACAGAACTATTTACCAAGCCTCAGAAACAATATGAAAAAGAGATTCTACTGTTTGCTACTTACCTTCTTTGCTTTGTCTTGCTCCAAAGAAGAGGCCGATATGGATGGTGACAAAAATAAAGAAACAGAAAATAAAGACATAAAAATTATATTAGAAGCAGAAAAAAGTTCTCAAAACATATTTGCTCCTATTGTGTTCTACCAATCTTTTGATTTTGGTAAAGATGCACCTTGTTTAAGCGAAGTATATGATTCCATAGTGTGGAAATCATCTCATTCCCCAAATAGTTTTAAAGTATTCAGTCATTCAAATTACGCCAGATATGTGGAAACAACATTCTTCAAATGGGCACATGTTTATTACTCACCCGGCACATACAAGACTTATCTGCTAGGTTACAAAAACAATGAAATAATCTATAGTAGTGATACAATATCCATTGATATCACAAATAAAAAAGATTTCCTAGCTTTCAATTGGAAAGACGTAACCGACTCCAGTTTTATCACAGGCTATGCAAATAATCTAGACGAATATCATCTGAGTACACAGACTCATATCCATCAAGGTATTCCATCTGTTGTGCTGTATGCTAGAAGTGAGAAATATGAAAAAAGGGGGATCTATAAAAAGTAAACAGATACTGTATGACTACATAAATTCATTTTTCTCATTACCTAATTATACCGCAACCTCAGACGAATCTTTGAGAAAAGAATTCAGCACTATATTTTCATTTCAAGAAGAGAATGCCATTCCACTAAACATTTGGCTTACCCCCAAAGCTAAAATTGTACTCCTCAGAAAAGATTTCAAGGGACTAGAGAGCGAATACAAAATTTATGCCGAACCAGGAGATTTGATTTAACCTGCAAAACACAATTGTTTAACTAATGAAACATCAACTCTGTATATAGCTACATTCAACAAATAGCACTACCTCCCCAAGCTATTCAGCTATTCTGACGGATCTAAAACAAGATTCGTTACAGAGTTTTATACCCCTATTATCAATTCATACAGATTATGCACCATCCCCAAACCGATAAGTGCATAAGCATGGTGTATACATTAAGTTAAACAATGAATTATACATATAGACAAATATGGCTCATCAACTTTCCCATAATGATGAGCGTTTTAATGGAGCAATTAATCAATATTACCGATGCCGTCTTTCTGGGCCATGTCGGTGAAGTGGAACTTGGCGCATCTGCCTTAGCAGGAATATATTATCTGGTAACTTATATGCTAGGCTTCGGTTTCAGCATAGGGCTGCAAGTCATGATTGCCTGCAGGAATGGAGAACAGAACTATGCCGAGACAGGACGTACCTTCTTTCAAGGACTCTTTTTCCTTTCCGGACTAGCGCTCTCTTTATATTTGTTGATACAGGGCCTTTCTCCCTTCCTTTTGAAACAATTAATTACCTCACCGGAAATCTATCAGGCTATAACGGACTATCTGGACTGGCGCAGTTTCGGACTTTTATTTTCATTTCCCTTTCTGGCACTCCGGGCTTTTTTTGTGGGAATAACAAAGACCAGGACCTTATCTTGGTCTGCAATAGCAGCCGTACTTATCAACATCCCTTTCAATTATCTATTGATATTACCTTAAAGTTTGGGATAGCAGGATCGGCAATAGCCTCAACGCTGGCAGAAATGGTATCTTTAATCATTCTCCTTGTCTATATGTGGAGAAAGATTGATAAAAACAAATATGGACTACAACCGGTAGTTGATGGAAAACTATTGAAAAGACTGTTTTACCTGTCCGTATGGAGCATGCTGCATTCTTTTATCAGCATGGCGCCATGGTTCCTGTTCTTCGTCGCCATCGAACATTTAGGAAAGATGGAACTGGCCGTATCCAACATTACCCGCAGCGTTTCCACCCTCTTTTTTGTGATTGTCAGTTCTTTAGGAACCACCAATAGTTCCTTGGTAAGCAATCTTGTAGGAGCTGGACAACGAAAAGGTGTTTTTCCTATCTGCCACAAAATCATCAAAATGGGATATGCCATCGGTCTTCCACTGGTAGGAATCGCATTGCTTTGTAATTATTGGATTATCAGATTTTACACCAACAATGAAACACTGGTGCAACACACTGTCCCCCCTTTCATCGTTATGCTGTTTAATTATGTATTCGCAGTGCCCGGATATGTTTACATCAGTGCTGTCACTGGAACCGGAAAGACAAAAATTGCCTTTATCTTTCAAATGGTTACCATTATGGTATATCTTCTTTATCTTTACTGGCTGAGCCACTGTATATATGCACCTCTAGCGGTATATATGACAACAGAATATCTGTTTGTCATCATGTTAGGAATACAATCTGTCATTTACTTGAAAAGGAAGCATTACTAAGTTCCTTGCCACACCCTTTCTCCCGATTCATTCCGGCAATAAATAGTTATTTATAACTATCTTCAGTTTGAAAGCTTTTCTCTACTTTTGCAAACTCACCATAAAAGATAGCGTATGAATATTTTCGACATTGCCAAACAGAATCAGGAGAAAGCCTGGCAAGTTATCAAAAACACGAACATCATCCAGATATGGGAAGATGCCGGTGCAAAAATTAATCTGGTAGGTTCACTCAGAACAGGGTTACTGATGAAACATAGGGACATTGATTTCCATATTTATTCATCACCCTTGAACCTAGCGGACAGTTTTCTGGCAATGGCCAGACTAGCAGAGAATCCGTCTATCAAAAGAATAGAATGTGCCAATCTACTGCATACCTCTGAAGCCTGTATTGAATGGCATGCATGGTATCAGAATGAAGAAAACGAACTTTGGCAGATGGATATGATTCACATCCGGGAAGGTTCACGTTATGACGGTTATTTTGAAAAGGTAGCCCAACGCATTTCGGAAATTATGACCGATGAAATACGGGAAACTATTCTAAGGTTAAAATATGAGACACCGGAAACCGAGAAGATTATCGGAGTGGAATATTATCAGGCAGTCCTCCGAGATGGGGTACGGGATTATAGCGGATTTAAGGATGGAGAAAGCAGCATCCTATTACGGGGAGTAGTGGAATGGATGCCTTAACCGATGAATCGGCAATCAGCTTAACAGCCCCGACTCCTGTCCCAGGCGTATCGCCTCCAAAGAGTTGTGTACTCCCAGCTTACGCAACAGATTTTGCCGGTGAATATGGACGGTATGAATACTGATACATAATTTATCGGCAATTTCTTTGCTTAAGAATCCTCGTTGGATGAGGCGTAATATCTCCATTTCACGTCCGGTAAGACTGACAACCGGATTCATTATCACCACACCGGGTGAAAACATTTCTCCATTTCTCAGATTCAGAACAGTACATTCCACCTGTTCTGATTCTTTCTGACCGGGGGCCATACTCATATTCCCTATAATGAGCCATGCTTTTCCGTCATGGCTCTGTTCCAAAACTTGATGCCTGCTTGTTACACGCACATAGTTACCACGAGCATTGAGTATACGAAAACTATATACATTACAATAGTCATTCCGATGTTCCAAAGGCTGGTTATAAATGAACTTCCCCAGCCTGACTTGCAAGTCTTCCAATAGGGAACGATCATGCGGATGAATACGCGACTCCAGATAATCACCCTGTTTTTCCAATGTTTCTATCTTGTGCCTGTCATACCCCAACCAATCGACAAAACCCGTAGAAGCATACGCATAACATCCTTTATATACATCCACCACGAAAGAACAGCCGCCATTGATTCTAGATAACTTCCGGAGCATGGATTTATCCCGTTCCCATACTGCATAATCTATGTTTTTGCAAGACAAATGTTGCTTTGCCCACAATTCCTCACGGGTGACATCTGTTACACTCATATTCTTACTCTTTATCAAAGTAGTACTTCAAGAGGATAGATCTTCTCAGCTTACTCACTTACTTTTGTCAAAGTAAAACAGTCAATATCCGGAGCCCAGCAAAATGAACTTCCCATACGTACCTTATTATACCCTGCTTTCAAATGCACCGGAACAGTAATCGAAGCTATTTTTTGAGTTTCATCCGCCGACAGCGAATCAAGAAGAATCCTTTTTTCATTATTCACACAGACTTCCAGCTTACGGTCTGCTTTAGGCACATAGCGGATAGTCATTTCGTATTTACCGCCTTGCTCACTGTACACCTCTTTCCATTCTGCAAAATTCTCTTTTCGCCCTCCCAGATAGCTTACCTTCATGCCTCCGGATGCTTCATGTAACGGAACATATACGATGCTTTTCGGAGTCTTTCCCAAATCATTGAAACAAGGCAGATAAGCCCATTCCGCTTCATAAACAGTCGGTTCCAACCTCTTTTCGGACTCCATACGTAAAATCAGCACACTATGGGGAGGCAATTCCCGATTCAGAACACCCCCTTTTATCTCCGGTAAATCCTGCTGTTTCATCAGGTCTCGTACCTTAACTTTTCCTCCTAATTCCAAAATATTCATCGGAACTGTAAAGTTACAAATCGTGTCCGAAGGATTGTATAAAGCAACCGCACGTACATTACCACGCTTCCGTTCTATATCTTTCACCAACACATACCCTTCATTTTCATGCTGAACTACGTATGCCTGTAATCCTAAAGGGTCTTGGTTCAAAGCTATCAATTCTTTATTTTTCAACAGTTTTAATGACGCCTCCGGAATGGTTGTCAGATCACATCCTATCAACAAAGGTGAACTCATGATGCACCACATTCCAAAATGCACCTCTTCCTCTTCAGGCTTTAGCCCCCGGCCTATTTCCAACATATCCATATCATTATAATGACCTTCTCCCGCATAGGCAGACAGATAAAGATTTTTATTGATAATATACTTTACTGATCCCCACTCCGGACGGATATCCGCACTGATTCGCCATGAACGAGCAATGTTTCTAGCCCAAGTACCCGGGAAAGCCCATCGACAGATATTAATAGAAACATGTCCGCAACCCAGATTATCTATAGCCTGACGAATCTCTGTATATCGCTTTTCCTCTTCCAAATTCAATTCCTGACCGGCTCCGCAATAATCAATTTTGATAAAATCAAATCCCCACTCTTTAAAATACAACGTGGCATCCTGAAATTCATGTCCATACAAACCGGAACCTATTCCGTTCATATCTTTATCCCAGATAGAACCACAAGTATTGCTTCCCGCATCCGAATAAATGCCGGCTTTTAATCCTAAAGAATGAATATGATCAGCCACCCCCTTCAATCCGTTCGGAAAACGTTCGGGATGTGTTTGCATCACTCCTCTTTCATCCCGCCATCCAAAAAAACCGTCATCTACATTCACATAGGAATAGCCCACTTCTTTCAACCCTTTCTGCACCATAGCATCCGCTTGTCTTATTATTAAGGTGTCATTGATATGAACCCGATAGGTATTCCATGAGCTCCACCCCATAATAGGAGATTCAAAAACTGTCGTATTTTGGGCGAATATGCCGGAACATAGACCAAAAGCTAAAGTCAAAAACAAATTTCTCATATTCATTAATTCTCATTTTTTACTTAAAGAAATCATCAAGAAGGTATATCTTATGATCCTAATGGTTAACAGGAAAATAAAATCAGTTTTATCATGTAGAGAGCAAAGATAACGAAAAACTCTTACCCCACCATATACTATCCCGGAATTTTTCGGCAGGCAGGATAGCGGCCATCATAATCCGGGAATTAGTTGAACTTTAAATATAAGCCAAACTGACAAATATCTAAAAATACTGATAGGAAAGATATAAAAGAAAGCAGGTAATTACATATGTAATTACCTGCCTAATGCGCTTTTAAGTAAAGTTATGTACTTTCTTTGGTGGTGCCACCAGGAATCGAACCGGGGACACAAGGATTTTCAGTCCTTTGCTCTACCAACTGAGCTATGGCACCAAGTCAGTGGTTAAGCACATAGGAACTTACTTCTCAGCACATTCAATAAAAAACCTTAGCTTCTCGTTTGTGGTTGCAAAGGTAGACATATTTTTTGATTCTACAAATTTTCTACAAATTTTCTGTGAAATTCTTTTGATTTCAAAAAAATGCCTTACCTTTGCACTCGCAAAACAGAAACGGAATGTAGCGCAGTTGGTAGCGCACTACGTTCGGGACGTAGGGGTCGGGCGTTCGAGTCGCCTCATTCCGACACTGTAAAGGATAAGAGGGTGTATCGTAATGAACGATGCACTCCTTTTTTCATCATGCCCTATAGTAACCAGTTAACTGAAATGAAGACTTATCCAAGAATTATGAGAAAAGATTATTCGAGAATTCTTGCCCGATTTCAAAAAGTTACATTTTTCCCTACCATAGTAGTTGGAATCCTGATACAAGTTCTGCCGGATCCTGCACCAAGTTCTGTGAAATCTTGTGCCAAGTTCTGCCTCACGACCTCACTCTTCCAGTGAAAAGACTAAATATTTACTTTTAGAAATAATAAAGAAAAATATAGATAGCGCTCCAGTTCTGCCACAACCGCCAATCGGGAGGGAACGGCAAACCAATGTCCTAAAGCATAAAACCTCTGCGGTTAATAAAAGGCCGGTTACCCCATTACATGAAGTAACCAGCCATCCATTATCCTGTTACCTAGTTAATTATCAAAACTTATAAGCTGCTTTACGTAACTCTTTCACTGAACCAAATGGTTTATTGGGCTTCAGGTAACGACCCATGAACTTATAAATGTCCAGACGAATCTTGCTTGACTCATAAGTGTCTAACCGATCAAAACTATGCGCACCGGGAGCACGCTCAAATATCTTATATTCAAACTTTTTGCCTTCTGCTTTCAAAGCTCGAATCATTGATTCCACTTCGATCACATTTACATCATCATCACTGGTATTGGTGTAGATAAGTAACGGGTCTTTCAACTTCTCCGCATGCCACACAGGAGAGCGCCGTTTGTATTCCGCAATATTATCCTTGGCAGTCTGCCCGATATGATTCTTGGCCGAAAAGATTTTGCGATAACTGTCGCTGGCATATCCCATACGCATGATTACATCCGAAACCGGCACACCGGCGAAACCACATTTATATTGTCCCGGATAATTGAAAAGATTCATCAGCGTAATCATACCACCATGACTCCATCCCATGATACCCACACGGTTACCATCCACAATATCAAAATTGTCCACCATATAGTTACGGCTGATATATACATCCTCATTCTCCAATCCACCATAATCAATATTATTGTATGTACCCGAACCATATCCTGTACTTCCCCGGTAATCCGCTGCTACCACAATATATTCCTGCGCTATCAACTCGCGGATGATATGAGCATAATAGGTGTCCATATCGGCATGTACCCCACTATGAGGAAATACGATTAACGGATATTTCTTGTTTTCATCCACGCTTTTGGGAATAAAAATGTATGCTCTGAATTTAAGTTCGTTACCGGCACTCATCGAAGTAGGGTTGAACTCCTTCCAACGCGGTGGTCCACATAATATTACCTTATCCACATGGGCGATATCACCCACTTTCTCGTACCACAGGACATCATCAATTTTTTTCATTAACTGGTCAAACTGATGAATGGACAACTGTGCCCGTACTATTCCGGGCATACTACATAGGCAGCACACCAATACCACAAATTTTACTATTCTGTTTTTCATAAGCATATATTTAAATAATAATTATATAGAATATCAACTCTTGGGGTATCCCGGATTTTGTTCCATTTCAGGACTAAAGATAAACTGGTCCTCAGGAATCGGCAACACACATTTATAAAAATCCCAATCCACTTCTTCGTCCACACTGGGCAAATGATATCCTCCCTTCCGAATAATAGTCTTACCATTCCGCAGCAAATCAAAGAAACGATGTCCTTCACCTACCAGTTCCTTACTTCGCTCGTCCAAAACACGATCCAAAGTATAGTCAGCCATTGTCACTTCGTTCTCAGGATTACCCCGTTTCACAATATCGTTCAAATAGCCAAGTCCTTGAACCGCAGCATCACCACCCAACTTACAACCAGCCTCAGCAGCAATCAGGTACACTTCGGACAAGCGAAGGACCACATTATTACATTCCAGCGGTGCAGTCTTCATGTCCGTCCCTCTCAGTTTGTACAACCACCATACCGTTTTTCCCGCATATTTATTCTCCTCCAGCAACTGCCCACGCACATCTCCCGGATCAGCCAGCATCTGCTCCGCATATTTCTGAGTGACAAATCCCTTCTGATAGCCATACCAGTTCAATAAATACCCCCATGAATCCCGTCCCGGAGTATCATCCACACTATTGGCTATCTCAAAAAACGATTCTGAGCCAAACTTGGTTTCCACCGACCAGGCAGCCACATATTTCTCATGCGGATAAAGTGCATAGCTTCCCGATGCATCCACATCCTTTATCAGTTGCTCCGCCATATCAAACGCTTTCCGGTTATCATTATGATACAGATAAACACGAGCCAGCAATGCACGGGCCGCATACTTGTTCATACGTCCGTTATTTTTCTCTTCGGACATCAATGTAACCGCCTCTTCCAGCGTTTCTATAATAAAATCGTACGCTTGAGCAACAGTAGAACGAGAAGGATTTTCGTATGTTCCCACCAAATGATCTATCAACGGAGCACCCAGTGACGCACCATTATCTTTCGTATAAGGATATCCAAAGCAACGGGTCAAATCAAACTGGCAAAGCGCAATCACCGCCATCGTTTCACCTTTCAAAGCATTCAGTTTCTTTTCATCCCCACTTTCAATTTTTCCTTCGGCAATAGCATTCAGAATATTCCACGCCTCACGAAGAATATAAAAAGGTCGTCCCCACAATGAACCGGCATTCAAACTATTAGGACGATGATTGAACATATAGCATGTATTGCATACTCCACTTTCCTCAGAACTCTGCATATCATCCCCCTTCATATCTCCATAGGCAAACATAGCAGCCCCATAATATCCGGAACCCGACATCAGATCATACAATCCATTCACCGCATTATCCACATCGGTTACTGTACGGAAAGCTATAGCAGTAGGAATCTTATTGCTAGGAGCTGTATCGAAGAAATCACCACAACCGGTAACAAGTAGTGAAGCTAATCCTAAAATAAAAAGTATTTTTTTCATAATGGTTCTGTTTTTAGTGCAATTGATGATTAAAATTTAAGTTCCAACCCGAAAGCATAAGTTTTCAATGGAGGGGTGTAAAATCCTACCACGCCACTCATCTCAGGATCATATTGGCCGTAAGCTGCCCATGTCAACAAATTCGTACCCGAGAAATAAATACGGGCATTCCCTATTCCTAATTTCTGCAACCATGCTTTTAGGAGCATTCAATCCCAATATCAGACTTTTCAGACGAATATGATCCGTAGAATGGATGGCACGCGAAGAATTATAGTTACCCCCTTTTTTATTCCCATATACAAAACGGGGGACATCCGTTATATCACCCGGTTTCTGCCAACGGCGGCGTTGCTCGGTACTTTTATTGCTTATCACTGAATAACCATCATCTTGCAGAATATAGGATGCATTATCATACGAATAACCACCGAAACTATAAGATAAATTGAATGACAAGTCAATGAATTTATAATTAAAGGTATTCATAAAGCCTCCCGAGATAGTAGGCGTAATATCTTTCAACGGAATAGGACTTGCCTGCCCCGGATCGGTCACTTTATTTTTGTATAATTGCCATTCTCATCCTGTTGGTTATCATAATACAAGGCACTTCCAGTCTCAGGATCCACCCCGCATACTCACGCAGATAAATAGTATTAAATGGATAACCTTCCTTACGTACATACCTGCCATCCACAAACCAAGGCAGATCTGCCAGTTTCAGAATCTTATTTTATTATGGCTCAAATTGAAGGCGGTAGTCCAGCTAAAATCTTTCGTCTTGATGTTATTGGAACGAACTTCAAGTTCCACACCGGTATTCCGCATCTGTCCCACATTGGTCAGCAGAGAAGAAAAACCGCTGATGGAATTCAATTGCTTGCTCATCAATAAATCTTTCGTTGTACGCGTGTACCAATCCAAAGAAACATTCACACGACTGAACAAGCCGATATCCAGCCCCAAATTCAGTGCATAATTCTTCTCCCAAGTCAGTTCCTCATTCCCCAATGTACTTTCCCACGGAGAAGGTTTTCCATTATAAAACGCCCCTGTGGTATAAGTACTCTGATAACCATAATATGAAGAGGGAAGATTCCCATTCACCCCATAGGAAGCACGAAGTTTTAAATCACTTAATACTGATTTCAACGACTGCATGAACTTTTCCTGAGAAAGTCTCCATGAAGCGGACAAGGACCAGAAATTCCCCCAACGAGTATCGGGAGACAAGCGGGATGATCCATCCCTGCGAAAACTGAAACTGGCATAATATTTATCACCATAAGAATAGTTCACACTAGCCACATAGGACATTAATGCATCTTCCTGCAATTTCTGGTCAGCATCTATCGGATCGGCTGCATTTCCCAATGAAGTGTTGATATCCTGCCCGTAAGTTTTCTTTGCAGCATACAAATCCTCATAATCATACTTCATCACCTCGAAGGCAGCGACCGCACTAACAGAATGTTTACCGAAAGTTTTAGAATAAGTCAGATTATTCTGTGAAGTATACCGCATACGGTCAGTCATCTGCATACGTCCCCGTCCCTGATAAGTAGCTCCATCACGTCCTTCAGGAGACTGAAAGAAAAAGTCCTTTGTCAACGAATAATCTACCGTAAACACACTGGATATCTTCAAATTGTCCCACACATTATAAGCTATTTTAGCCGTACCCATCGCACGTACCGTCCGAGCATAATAATCATTCACCTCGGCCTCCAATACCGGATTATATCCATTGTTTTCACGATACCCGCTGGCATACGTTCCATCCTCATTATAAATGGGAGTAGAAGGCGTCAGATTCACTTTTGATGCATAAATGGCACTTCCATAAAATTTACCCTCAGGTAAATGAACGTTCTTTGTCCACGAAAAAGAAGCGTTCATTCCAAATTCCACCTTTTTATACTTGTTACTTGCATCCACACGCCCCGTAAAGCGCTCCATTTCTGAATTCAGGGAAACACCCGTCTGCTTGGTATATCCCAAAGAACCGATAAAACTGGAATTTTGGTTGCCGGCACTAGCAGACAGGTTATAATCCTGTTGATAACCTTTCTTGAACAGAGCGCTTTCCCAATCCGAATACCCCTGAGACAGGCGTTTGGCATACTGGTCGATATTCGCATCAGCATACTGCTGTGCCTCTTGTTCACTTACTCCTTTATCCAGTTGAAAATTAACCAGTCCTTCATGAATCAATTCCCTCCTTTCCTCACCTCCCATCAGCGGACGATATGTATAAGCGAAATCAGTGATTCCATATTTTGCCGCCATATTGACACGAAGTTTACCTTCTTTTCCTTTTTAGTAGTGATAAGCACTACTCCATTAGCACCTTTCGCACCATACAATGAAGCCGAGGCTGCATCCTTCAAAACAGTGATACTTTCAATATCTGCCGGATTCAACGTTTCAATAACTCCCATTCCTCCCGCTTCGGACATACTGGTAAAGTTACTCAAGTCATAAGATGGAATAGGCACTCCATCTAATACATACAGAGGCTCGGTGGAAGCATTCATAGAAGCGATTCCCCGTACCCGTAAAGTTGTTTTCGCACCGGGTTGCGAAGAAGTACCGGCAACTACACTGATGCCCGGTATATTCGATTCAATCATCTGCCCTACGGATACAACAGGTAATGCCTCCAGTTTTTCTGTAGTCAGAACAGAAGCAGATCCCGTATAAGTTGCCTTCTTGAAATCTCCATATCCGGTAACGACCACTTCGTCCAACGTATTGGCATCTTCTTTCAATACAATATGAAAGTCTCCCTTCCCTTTTGTCGGAATATCCTGTGCCAGATATCCTATATAGCTCACAACCAACGAAGCGGATTCGTCCACTTCCAACGTAAACTTTCCATTAAAGTCGGTGATAACCCCATTGGTGCCTCTACCTTTTTCCACCACATTGGCACCAATCAGAGGTTCTCCCATTACATCTTTCACCACTCCCGTCACTCTTTTCTTTTTAGAACCAGGCCGCGAAACAGCTTTCTTCTCGATGAAATAGATTTTATTGTTTCTGATCTCAAAAGTAAGATCAGTGCCTGAAAGGAGTCTTGTCAATGCCTCCTTCAGTGTAACATCTTTGAGTTGCATGGTTACCTTACGATTCACATCGACCAACTGGTCACTGAAAACCAAGCTCATACCAGTCTGGCTTTTAATAGATGCCAGTACTTTTTCCACCCTCTCATTCTTAAAGTCTAAAGAGACTTTTTGCGACTGTGCTGAAACAGTAAAGCCAAATAAAAGGACTCCCAACAGCAGTAATGTCTTCATTTTGGTTCTTGCTTTCATTTTCATCAATAGTATTAGTTTGAAACAAAAGAATTTCTTATATAGGCTAACACATCACTCCAAAGAAGGTATGAGTCCATTTTTCATTTTTTAGAAAAAAAATAGATGCAAGTGTATTCACTCACATCTATTCCACTTTTCTTCTATAACCCTCGTTATTTAGAAGTTACTTCAAATACACCTTCTTCTATTTCCGTAAAAACAATATTCGAAACGGCTTCCAAATCATAGAGCACATCTGATGCATTGACTTTTCCTGTTGACAGAGTAAACCTGTTCTTCAATACCGCAGAATCTTTCACTATGAAATGAACATCATAATGTCTTTCCATTACCTTTATAATTTCACCGAGTGGAGTCAGATAAAAATTAAGGCTGTTGACACGCCATGCCGAAATCTGTTCCATATTATCCGGACGGGAGATCAGGCATTTCCCCGACTGACGGTTATATTCCGCACTCTCCCCCGGAACAAGTCTGTACTCCTTCGCATTATGATCTCTGAAAAGAATTCCTCCTTCATCCAAGGTTATCCAAATATTGGGTTCGGCGGAATATGCCTTTACATTGAATTTTGTTCCAGTTACTCTCACTTCCACCCCTTGCAAATCCACCTTAAAAGGGCGGTTCTCATCTTTGGCAACATTGAAATACCCTTCTCCCCAAAGCTCCACCGTACGATTGAACAATCCAAACTGCTTGGGATACCTCAAGCGAGAATCCGAGTTCAAATGTACAATACTGCCATCCTGTAAAATCACCCGGATCTGTTCACCATAAGGAACATTTATGTCAGCATATTCCGGTTCAGAGAAAATGCCCGTCCGGTTTGCCAAAAAAACAAGGAAACACTTAAAAAACAAACGGTAACAGCACAGCCGCCACCCACATCCATCTGCGACCAACCGGGCGTTGTCCGCGCTCACATTTTATCTCATTCATAAAACGCACTTTCATCTTTACTTCAGGTATGGAATGCGGGTCAATACTTTCCGGCATCTCTTCCGACAACATCCCGATTTCCCAGTCAAAGCGTTCCGACAAATACTTATTACCTTCTTCCGTAGCAAACCAACCAGCTACTTTCCGAGCTTCTTCAGGAGAGGCTTTGTTGTCAAGCACTTTAGCTATCACCGACTCATCTATCTTCATAATCTATTTTTTTGTATATTTATAATAACACCTCATCACAACAAAAGTATGAGTACATTTCAGACTATTAAATTAATCCATATCACAGGAAACCATATAATTAAAGACTCTATCTCGTTACGGAGGGCTTTTATAGCCTGTGTGTAATGGGATTTCACAGTAGGAACAGTTATCCCCATCCTGTCGGCTATTTCCTGATTGGATAATCCATATTCTATTTTCAACAAGCAGATTTTTTGTTTCTGAGGAGGAAGCTTATCTATAGCAACCCGCAGGAATTTTCCGAGTTCACCATTTTCAAATTGTGTCAAAAAGTCGTCTTCATCTTCATCATTCACTTGTTGGGCCATTTCGTATAGTTTCTCGAAAACCAAACTACGATGCCTCAATTCATTCAGTATATAATTCTTTAAAATAGTAAATAGCAAACTACGGATACCCGACTCAAAGCTAAAATTTGTCCGCTGCTCCCACAATTTCATAAAAAGATACTGAATCGCATCTTCCGCCTCTTCTTCTGACTTCAAAAAACGATAGGCTATGGTATATAATAACCGGTTATAGCGTTCAAAAACAGCGGCAAAGGCATATTCTTTCCCACGGCGAAGATCGTCATATAGTTTCTGATCAAAATCCGGATATTGATTCATAATAAATGCTTTTCCTAGTTTTATTAAAAGGCCGACTTAACGCAAAGATAGTATAATTGAACCTATCTTATCTCAGAATACTCAAAAAATATACATCATTTCGTTTTCTAGTTCTAGAATTCTTTACACAAAATAAGTTATAAAAATCACTTTTTGATACGGAAGAAAAGTGAATAAGACACCGTGATATCTTTTATCTCGGCGTCTTATTAATCACATGCCGGTGTATTATCCCGGATTTGAGATATAAATCCGAATCCCTGCAATGACCCTACTTGAACAAACATTTTACTCCCCAACTCCAGACTCCGAAAGTTACGAATATCCCTTCTTATAAATAACAGTTATCTCTGATATAAAACTTGGACCCGAAAGATTATACATCTTACAAGTGCAACATATATAATGATAACACCTGAAGATTTATAATGTGTCACGGCATCTTCTATCAATTAAAATCATAATTAAACCAATCAAAATAACATTTACCGCCTATTCCCAACGTATTATATGAATACAAGCCCACACGCGTACCTTTCCAATCGCCGAACTTTAACGAATAAGCATCTCCACATAAAATAAAATTACGGTTATCAAAACTATAGAACAACTGGCAGCGATTCTTCTTTGCATCCAACATAACACGTAAATAGATTTTTTTACCGGAAACCATCTTTACTTGCTGAACGTCACCATTTTTTTCTAAATACAGATAATTTTTACCTTCCTCACGACTAATGCCAATTCCGTTATAAAGACTGCCTGTGCAGAACAATCCACCTCTTTGTCCATCAGCCAGCGCTGAAAAATCAAGCAACACAGTGGCTGTGCTTAGATACCCCATACATTTTTGAGTTAACATATTGCGAGATTCTCTTAATGTTGCAGCCTTCAAGGCTTTCAAAGCAAGCCAGCCCCTACGCTCATTTAAACTCCAATGAGTATTCACTGGATTATGATTAAACTGCCATTGCAGCCCTAAAGTGTAAGAATTGAAATCATCAGTCGTTTGAGGGTGAGAAACAAGAACACTTTTGCTTACACCAGGCTTTGTCCAAACCTTTACCGGCTCACCTATCCCATTCATATCCATATCCACCCCTATCACGGGCCAATTCTCCATCCAACAAACAGGCTGCAAATGCACGACACGTCCCAAAGGTTCTGTCAATTGGAAATGAAAAAACCACCATTCTCCTTCAGGCGTATCTACTAAAGCCCCTTGATGAGGACCATTTACAGTAGTGTTTCCCTGTTCCAAGACTACTTTCTTTTCGTATGGTCCATAGATATTTTTGAACGTAAAATAGTCTGCCATCCTTCGCCTACTCCCCCTTCAGGAATGCTTAGATAATAATAACCATGCCGTTTATAAAATTTAGTTCCCTCAGCTACAGGACCTGTATAAATAATTTTCCCATCATCCAACAAAGTTTTACCATCCGGAGTCATACGATGTAGATAAATAGGACCTGCCCCTAACTGGCTACGCCCCATGTAGGCCTGTCCATCCTCATCCCAAAAAGGACAGGGGTCCTCCCAGCCGCCTATATTCTTCACACAATGCAACGGCGTCCACGGGCCATGAGGATCAGTAGCAGTACTCATCATCAGTCCTTCTCTAGGTGTACAAAAATAAAATCCAAAATTTACCATCATGAAAACGGATAGCAGGCGCCCAAGATCCTCCTCCATAATTTTCATTATTATCCCATCCGGGAAAATCAAACCGATTATACACTTGACTGATGATTCTCCAGTTCACCATATCATCTGATTCTAACACCGGCATCCCGATATAATGAAAATCAGAGCAAAACCATATAATATTTATCTCCCACTCTAATCACATCAGGATCAGAATAATCTGCATTTAAAATAGGATTTATATAAGTTCCATTACCTTGGTCACCCCAAGAAACAGCTTGTCCTTGTACCTTTTCCGACAAAAACAGCAAAACAAACAGAAAAGCCAAAAAGAAAAATCTCATAGTATCATTCATCATTAAAAAGAAAATTGCCTTCATCATTCCTAAAGATAAATGATAAAGGCAATACACTAAATTATATACAATCAATCCCAAATCATTCAGCTACAACTTCAATTACGCGACTGTTAAGTTGCTGTGCAGTAAACAAATTCAATCCTACATTCATCAAAAATTCCCCTGAGAAAACCTCACCATTACCTGATAAAGAAGAGTTGGCTCCGGGCATTAAGTTAATTTCTTTCACACGATACATTTTGTCTGCATCAAGCCCCTGCAAACGCACCGGCAATATTTTTTCCGCATAACGAGGATGAATATCGAAAGCAAATACCGCTGCTTTATCCTTATCTTTGCCCACATACATAGTAGAGGTATGATTACTGCCATAAGGAGAAACTAAACGATACATATCACCTTCCAGAACTACCGGCTTCAAACGGTTATAATTCTGCACAGCAGTACGGCAATAAGTTTCATCATCCTTACTCATATCCGCTAATTTGATATCAAAACCAAGTTTGCACATCATAGCCACATCCGTACGGAATTTCACACTGCTATTCTTATTCCATGTAGTAACATGAGCGCACATTGTCTTGGCTGGGAACACCTGTGAGAATCCCCACTGAATAAATAAACGTTCAATAGGGTCAGTATTATCACTAGGCCAGAATTCTGTAAAATATTTCAAAGCCTCATAGTCTGAGCGTCCACCACCACCGGAACAAAGCATCATCGGCAGGTTAGGATATTTTGCTTTCACACGCTCCAATACATTATACAGGCCACGCACATAATCAATATATAAATGTGACTGTTATTTTTCAAATAAACAGAGTAAATATTCGTAATAGGACTATTGCAATCCCATTTGAAGAAAGCGATATCAGGATATTTAGTCATCAAATTGTCCACAACTCCGAATACATAATCCTGTACTTTCGGATTGCTCAAATCCAGAACCAATTGGTTACGGAAATAATACTCGTCACGATTCGGAAGATGAATCACCCAATCTTTATGCTTTTCATATAATTCACTTTTAGGATTCACCATTTCCGGTTCAATCCAAATACCAAACTTTATACCTTTTTTCTTAGCCGCTTCCGTCAGATAACCTACGCCGTGAGGAAGTTTATCAGCCGTTTCATCCCAGTCACCTAATCCTTGATGGTCACCACTGCGCGGATACTTGTTGGCAAACCAACCATCATCCAACAAAAACATATCCACACCCAGTTCTACTGCATCATCCATCAGCTTCACCAATTTCGCTTCATCAAAATCAAAATAGGTGGCTTCCCAGTTATTCAACAAAGTCATACGAGTCTGGTTCCCATCCTTCACCTGATACTTACGGGCCCAATCATGGAAATTACGGCTAGCCTGTCCTTTACCTGTAAAACTGTAAGTAAAATAGAAATCGGGAGTACGAAAGATTTCATTCGGTTTCAGACTATATTCCGAAGCATACGGATTAATTCCTGATATAACACGGAGTTCATTCTTATTATCCACCTCGAATACAAAACTGAAATTACCCGTCCATCCTAATGTTCCGACCAACACTTCACCTTGGTTCTCTTCTGATTTTCCATCCAATGAAAGTTGGAAGAAAGGAGAGCAGAACATATTGGCACGTGCTCCCAATTTAGTATCAATCGTTTTTTTACCAAATTCCAAAGGTTGTTCCTTCACATGCGCCTCACTAGCCCAGTCTCCCGAGAATTCAGTCAGGAAATAGTTGTCACGATTCAAGTGCAACATGGAAGACGCGTACTTATGAAGCTGCACAGGTTTCTTTTCCTGGTGGCTGATTTCAGTGAAAGTCTTTATCAAATTTTCTTTCTGATAAGCCACATAATGAAGTTTTACAGTTACAGGATATTTATCATCCTGCATAGTAATCACCACTTCATCTACCCCCGGCGACACTTGATTCCGAGTATGAGAAACATATTTTAATAAAGTAGAAGGATTGCCATCATTATGTACTATATGAATAGCCGGTTCAAAATAATCTTCCATGCCATGAGTAAGGTATGCTTCGCTACCCTGTGGCAAATGGGCAATATCTGTAGCATGATTCAACTTCTTTCCCAAATAACTTTGATATAGACGTCCGTTATTACCAACCCGGTAAATAAGGTCTACATTTTCTGTACTAATTTTAATTACTGGCTTATCTGCCGCTTTTAACATAAATGATATGCATAAAAAACATATCAAGAAGAATAATCTTTCTTTCATGGTATTATTTATCGATTAAAATTATAGTGCAAAAATAGGGAGAGAAGCTCAAAAATCCCTACTCAAATGCGCCATAAAATAAGAATTTTGACGCTTATACCCTCAAAATCATCAAAATCAAGCCTGTATTGTAGGTAAAATCAAGGAAGTCTGCTATCTTTGTTATCCAATTCTAATACATGGATATATGCCACGAATTAAAGAGGGATTTAAAGGAGAACGCGCCATCGTACTTCCTGCTTTTCTGATTGAAGAATTAAAGCAAGATCCGTTAGGCAGCGAACTTTACATTACAGATATAGGATATTATCCTCATGCCTGTTTTCATTACCGGAAACGCAACACCGAGGAAGCAACCGAGTTTATCCTTATTTATTGTATGGAGGGAGAAGGGTGGTTCGAGTTAGACAAACATCGATATGTAGTTACCGCCAACCAATTTTTCATTCTACCTAAACACCAGGCACACGCTTATGGCAGTAATGAGAGAAATCCCTGGACTATTTACTGGATCCATTTCAATGGAACAAAAGCTGCATTTTTCAGTGCCGGTTTTGACCGTCCGAAAGACATCACTCCACAAGAGGATTCACGAATCAAAGAAAGATTAGTACTCTTCGAGGAAATCTACTCGTCCATCAGCTCCGGATATAGCAAAAACTATATGCTTTATGCCACTACCAGTCTTTTCCATTTTTAGGTTCCATGAAGTTTATTGGTGAATATCGGGATTGCGGTTCTATGCGCAATGGTTGCAGAAGCAAGGATGTGGTGCAAATAGCGATTCATTTCATGCAAGAAAATTTGAGCAAAACCATTCGCCTAGCAGATATCGCTGCGGAAGTAAACCTCTCAGTTTCCTATTTCTCCAATCTGTTTGAAGAAAAGACAGGCTCCTCTCCTCTTCGATATCTTACCTATCTCAGAATACAGGAAGCCTGTCACTACCTGGATTTTACTAACCTAAAATTAACCAAATAAGTCCCTTGGTAGGCTATGAGGATTCTCTTTATTTCTCCCGGTTATTTACTAAGACGATGGGGATGCCTCCATCAGCTTATAAAGAAAGAAAAAGGTTAAGACTTACACCATCTACCAACAGTCGGTCCGGAAAGGGGCAACCGGGAGCCCGTTCTCTCCGTACAAATTACAATCCGGATTATCTGCCCAGCCATAACGTGCAGCAAGAGGGGCAGGAACTTCAGTAGAAGAAAGTATAATTTTTCCATCATGGACCATAGCCTCTGCCGGATAAAATACACGGTCCGGCCCTGCAATGGTAAAGCCTTTTAAAGTTGTACCTTTAATCTGAAATCCATCTTGCTTTTGTCCGAAATCCAATTCCATCTTGTTCCCCTTAATTATATAATTTTGGAATACAGGAGCCGAACTTGAAACATTTTTTCCATAACTACCGGCCAGGGCAACCAAAGCTAAACGGCGTCCCACCTCTTGCTTATTCTTAGGATGAATATCATCAGCCAAACCAATATCAATGGTCACGGCCATACCAACTTGGTCAAGTTTTAATGCTTTAGTTTGCGCTTCACGCAAAGCCGCCCATTCGGAATCCGGCTGTATTTTCTTGGATTCCATAAAATTAGCCAATTGTACAAAATAAAAGGGGAAATCACTCCGCCATTGTCGGCGCCAATCCGTAATGAGAGCAGGAAACAAATCTCCATATTGTTCTGAACGACCTACATTAGCTTCACCTTGATACCATATTACTCCTTTAATGGGAAAAGCAGTCCATGGTTTGACCATCGCATTGAACAGCACCGTAGGATAACTGGAGCTTTGAACAGGAGAAATCGGTGCAGGTGGAAATCCTGTTAAAGAAAGTCCGATACGATATTTCCAATCTCCAGCCAAACTGATCCGCTTTCCATCAGCTTCTACATAAAGGTCCTCCGCCTTGCCATGAATACCGCCTTCTCCACCAAAATCAGAAACACGAACAGCAAGAACCGCCTTACCAGCCTTCACTAGTTTTGCAGGAATGGTATAAGTACGCGGTGTCATATAGCCTGCCCCTCGGGCAATCTCCACCCCATTAAAATAAGTGATATCTTCATCATCAATCATTCCTAAATTTAGTTTTAACGGTTTACCAATCCATTCTGCTGGAATTTCAAAACTACGACGGAACCATACTACTCCATCAAAATTTTTCAATCCATTCTTTTCCCAGTAATCAGGAAGGCACATATCCCACCATTGTCCTTCTGACAAGTCCGGTGCAATCCAGCAAGGCTTATCTTCCTCCATTCCCTTATCTTCCTTAGAAAAAAGAGATTGCCACTCAGAGCGCTCTTGATTATAGGCCTTTTCCATACGAATAGGGTCAAAGTCCAATTGTTCCATCTTAGCCAACTCTTCACGAAAGCCCAGCACCTGTTTCAATGTTTCATAGCTGGTCCACGCTTCAGCAGGCGTTCCTCCCCACGTACAGTCAATCACACCCACAGGGACATTTAATTCTTTCCATAATGAACGGGCATAAAAATAAGCGAGTGAAGAGAATTCAGGAATTGTGGCGGAAGAACATTCCTGCCAACCTCCCATAGTAGACTCCATATCACTCAACGGAATTACTGAAGTATTCTTCTTCACTTGAAACAAACGGATAGAAGGATAATTCGCCTCCGTTATCTCCTGCTCATAATTCATGACTTTCCCCCAACCCGCAACAGGCATCTCCATATTAGACTGACCAGAACAAAACCATACCTCTCCCACCATTACATTTTTTAATTGCAATTTCTTACCATCCGTAAATGTCAACGTATAAGGCCCTCCTGCAGCAGGAGTAGGCACAGACAAACTCCAATAACCGTCCTTATTCACCTGAGTCACATACACTTCATTATTCCAGCCTGTAGTTACTTTTAAGATTTTACCCAATACCGCTTTACCATGAAAAGTAACCTCCGTATTTTGCTGAAGAACCATATTGTCCGTAAAGTAAGCGGGTAAGACCACCTTGGCGTAAGAATTTACATACGCCAAGAGAGAAACACATAAAAACAATATTTTATTTCCCATATTTACCAAATTCATTTGTTCCACTATTATATTCTTCTTTAATCATACATCATCGGAAGCTACACCAATCTGAATTTCAAATTCTCCAAGCTCCACCAACTCGCATCTTATTTATTATTATAAGGTGTTACCAACAATTTATAGGAACCACCTTGCAATAAAGCCTCATCAAAAGTAATACATATATCTTTGGTTTCACCCGGCATCAATGTGAAATAATTGTCATTCATAATAGCAGGAAGAATACGCTCTCCATCCGAGGTCCGAACAGCCTGAACATATACTGCAAACGCCACACCTTTTGCAGACTTTAGGTGAGCTATAGCTGCCCGAATCTCTGCCTGACCATTTTTACGCAACAATTTAGAAGAAACTTTCAATTCGGCTGCCGGCAAAGTATTCAAAGCCGTAAAGTCCAAACGGTCGTTGCCACGCCAATAATTGTTTTCAGAAACAACCTTTCCTGATTTATCTTTCAACGTCAGGCGGATAAAATGTACATCGCTCAAACCCTCACTAGGCTGTGTTCCACCCAATACATCAAAACTCCATAATGAATAACCAAACCACCAACCTAGTTCCGTCCCAAACATACGTACATAACGGGCATCAACTTCGGGGAAAGTAATTTCATCTATTCCTCCACGTCCTTCATCAGTTTTATATACTTCTTTCCAAGTCTCGGCGTCATCTGACACTTGAATCTTATATCCTTTACCAAAAGATGCCTCCCAATTCAAGCGAACCCCACCTACGGATTGCACACTGCCCAGATCCACATAAAGCCATTCATTTTCCGCTTTTGCCGCTGCCCAACGGGTATCTTTTTTCCCATCCGTAGCATCTGAAGGCTGTCCATAAGTGGTACTTGAAGCAAAGGTCGGTTTATTTAATGACAGATTTTTACGCTCTTTATTGAAATCTATCGTAAAACATTGCACAGTAGAATTGCTAGGAGAGTTCACAATAGCTGATTTTGTATAAGCCTCCACAGACTTTCCATCCAGATTGTAAACTTTTACTTCAGCAGTCAAACCTTCCATATCACATGCTGTGGTATTAGCAATCTTCACACCGTCCGTCACAGGATTCCAAAGAATATGCACCGGTTCACAGGCTGATTTTGCTCCCCAAAAAGGCTCCTGTCAAATCATAATAATAGTCATAAGTTTTGCCAAACCATAGACGGATATGCCGACTGTCCCATCCAAGTCATGATACCTGATGCATCCTCCCACATACGATCCAGCCAACCCTCATACATAGCCTTATTAGATTCAATATTGACAAGCTGAGCCTTACGGCAATAATCTTCAATCCCTTCGGGCTTGCCAAAACCTTTGGTTATAGAAGCATCATAACGATCGGGAGCTGCATTAAAAGCATTTTGGCCAAAATAGTGCTTGTTCCACATTTCATCACGAGGCCACCAGTTCTCCTTGGGCATAAATTTCTTGAAGCTTTCAAAGGTAGGAACTACAGCTGTGCCAATTTCTGTACGAAATCCCCAGCCACGCGCCGGATCTCCTTCCAAGCCATCAGGATATTTAGTAAAATAAAAGCGAGGCTCAAATGCTCCCCACGGACCACTACCGGTCAAGCCCTGAGCATGGGAGTTTGCTTGAAAATAACGATCACCTCCATCAAAGGTCCTAATATTTTCCGCCATCCATCCTTCTAAAGGAGGCTGAGGATTAGATTCATTATCGCCACACCACACGGCTATACTAGGGTGATTACGCACACGTTTTATTTTCTCCATCATATTATTATTGAACACATTGAGGTCATAAGGCAAATTCGGATTAGAGTTTATCCAAAAATCATCCCATACCATAATGCCATATTTGTCACATGCCTCGTAGAATTCATCATCTGTAACAGAGCCGAGCCAATTACGTATCATATTAAAATTCATTTCCTTATGCAGGCGGACTTTGGTATCATATTCCTCGCCACGGCAACGAAGCATATATTCAGACATCCCCCAATTCGCTCCCTTAACAAATACCGGAATATCATTAATATAAATATGGAATGTATTGCCCTCTTTATCATAAGAATATTTCTTTATACCAAAAGAAACATCTTTCGTTTCCGAAACTCTTCCATCCACCATCACCTCAAACTTACAATGATAAAGATTGGGTTCTCCATACCCATTTGGCCACCACAGACGCGGCTGGTCTATACACAGTTGTGGAAAATAGCGTTTGTCAAACTTCACCTGTTCAGTAGTATGGGCATTCACGTCTAATTCTTTTTGAAAAACAATGTTTCCTGGGGTAATTGTTCCGCGCACCAATACCTTCGTCTTTTCTACCGAATTATTCTTGACATCAAGCGCCACACTCAAATCCGCTCTGGCACGGGTAGGTAAATTAGTACGTATCCAAGGATCAATTAAAGTAGCTGTTCCCGTATTAGTAAGAAATACCTTATCGGTTATACCACTATTCAACCCCGGCACATAAGGCATCCAATCCCATCCGCCACTAGACAAATAGGTTGGACTGCCCTGATTAGCCAATGGAGTATCAGGCATATGAACAAGTACAGCCAATACATTTTCTTTATCACGATTTACTATTGAAGTAACATTAAAATGTCCACGATGCATAAACCCATCCAGTTTACCTAATAATGTTCCATTCAGATAGACTTCCGCACGACGGTTTACCCCATTAAAATTCAACCATATCAATTCTTTTGTAAAATCAGCAGGAACACGGAATGTAGTACGATACCAAAAGCTACAGTCGTATTTGTCGCGATTTACCTGATGAATATTGTCACCAAAGTTAGGATCTTTCTCCAGCCCTGCTATTACATACGAATTAAAAGCTGTTCCAGGCACAACAGCATCTACCCAAGCAGAAACATTGTATCCGTTTCCACAAAGTGACTTCACATCCGTTCCGACTTCAGCCTGAGGCTTTAACTTCCATTTCATTTGTGGGTTATCGCTATGTAAATACACAGTTTGAGCATGCAGTACTTGCATACATCCCAGTAGGGCTAATACAACCCATGTTTTTTACGTTTTTCATATTATAGTCTTTTCATATTTATCAATCATCTATTTCTCTTTTTGCACCTGAAAACTAAACAAGGTGCAATGCTCATAAGCTTTCTCCGGTAACACCAGGCAAGAAGGAAAATCCGAATGAGAAGGAGTATCCGGATAAAATTGTGTTTCCAAACAGATGGCTGTATCCGGTCGGTCATAATATCCCGCTGTATACAAAAGAACAGCAGGCAAATCAGTCATCACTGTCATTTTTCTTCCTGTAACAGGTTCATATAAAGAAGCAGCCTCTAACATCTCCTCAGACATTTTATCTTTCAATATATAGCAATGATTATATCCTTTATTCCAAAGTAATTGCTCATGATCAGCATATAAGTCTGCACCTACCGGTTTTAGGGAAGTAAAGTCAAACGGAGTATTTTTCACCTTCATCTTTCTTCCCGTAGGAATGAACGCCGAGGTAGTATCCAATATCCGGTCAGACGAAATATGCAACCGATGCTCTGTTATCTTTTTTCCATTTCCGCGCAAATTGAAATATGCGTGATTAGTCATATTGATGTAAGTAGCACAGTCTGTTTCCGCATAATGCCGTACAGAAAGTTCATTGTCCTCATTGAAACGATAGTCTGTTATCACATGGATATTTCCCGGGAAACCTCCTTCTCCGTCTGGCGAATACAGACTAAAACGGATGCCATCCGGTAATTCTTCCCATTGCCACATCTTGTTATGAAAGCCGGAAAAACCTCCATGATTGGTATTATTCCCATCATTAACTTCCAAATGGAAGGTTTTCCTATCTATTGTAAAAGAAGCATCAGCAATACGATTGGCAAATCTGCCAACAGTTGCTCCCATATAATAAGAATCTTTCAAATAATCGGACAAGGTATCATAACCGATCAAAATATTGGCTAATGCTCCCTGAACATCGGGTACTGAAGCTGTAATCCAACGTGCCCCCCAATTAGTGAATTCCATATAAGCTCCCGAGGAGTTCATTACGGTAAATCGTAATACAGGTTTTCCGTCAGAGGTATAAGTTTCTATTTTATGTATTATTTTCATATTATTCCAAATTTCAGAAAAGAAAAAGCATCAGGTAGGAAGCAGATGTTTCCTCCTGATGCTTCTAATTTATATGGATAGAAACAATTTATTTGCTATATCCCGGATTCTGATCTTCAGGGCCGAATGCATCATTTGTTTTAATTTCAGTATCAGGAATAGGATAGCGCTTATGGAAATCTTGAATTGTTCCTGATTCTTTTGCCCAACGGTTACGTTCTTTTATCAATTCTACAAATTTATTAGTACGAAGCAAATCAATACGTCTCCAACCTTCGAAACAAAGTTCACGCAAACGTTCATCCATTACTTTATCACGGAATTCATCTTTGCTCATTCCCGAATTCCATTTCTTATCTTCTGGCAAGTTTCCTCCCCATGCACGAGTACGAATTTGATTATTCACGATCTGTACTGCTTCCGAAGTCTGTCCTAATTCATTCAGACATTCAGCATGCAATAATAATATATCAGCATAACGAATCATTGAAAAGTTCTTACCAGAATTCCACATGTTATTAATGCCAAGCCCTGAAAGAATATCTGTACGATAGTCTTCATATTTCTTTATATGCGGTTCCAATTCATCTGTAGTTCCCGTCCATTGAGTCTTTGACAAATCAGGAGTTACATATTCGAATGTTCCATCTTCTGAATATTTATTAGTATAATACGTAAAATCATAACGCAATGCTTCTTCTTTACGCAAATCTCCATCTTCCCAAATGCCACCTTCTTCTACCGTCTTATAAGCAAAAGGAGTCGGAACTAGAAAGTCGTAACCAGAGAAAGAGCATCCCTGACCAAACCAAGAGTCACATGCACGAGAACCACAATCAAACTCCCAATAATTACAATCAGGATATACATTATTAAATTGCAACTCAAACAATGACTCTTTTGTATTAGGATTATCATAACGATACAAGTCAGCATAATTATTCAGCAATTCATATCGCCCCATATTAATAATAGTCTTAAAACATTCATCAGCCTTGGCAAAATCCCGTAATCCTGTCTCTTCCGGAGCTGCCATATAAGCCTTTCCTAACATGGCCCATGCAGCCCCAACAGTAGCACGCTGCGGTTCACTATTATAAGACTCAGGCAAATTATTGGTAGCAGTAATAAAATCATTAATAATATATTCCCATACAGTCTTTAAAGGTTGACGTCCCAAGCCCAATTCATCAGTACGGTTCATATCTATCACAGGGATTTCACCCCAATACATACTTAATTCAAACATTAATAAACCACGAATAAAGCATGCCTCTCCCATCAACTGTTTAGCACGTTCCGGTTCTTCAGTGGTCATACCCAATGCATATATAGCTTTAGCAGCTGAAACGACAGCCGGCCAACGGTTGTTCCAAATAGAACTAACCTGAGTAGATGTAGGATTCAACTGTCCATTATATTTATCCATACCGGCTTGATCGCCTGAAGAAATCAACTGATAATTACCCTGCTGTGTTTCATCTGTCCCCAAATAAGGCATCAATCCATTACGTCCTTCTTTACAGCCCCTATAACTCTTATACAATCCAAGAACTAAAGGTTCTACATTATCTATTTTTTCAAATACTTGTTCTTCAGTCAAAGATCCCGTAGGTTCTACCTGCAAAAAATCCGAGCAAGAGGAGGTTTTCAGTGCAAAGGTCAAAGCCAAAGCATATATCGCACTATATCTATATATCTTTTTCATTGTTGTGTTTTCTTTTAAAGTTAGACTATTTATTCTATCCTTCCATTAAAAAGCCAAATTAAGACCAAAAGTATACATACGTGTAGGAGGATACCAATCACCAGTTTCCGGATCATAACCATTATAATTAGTTAAGCAAAAAAGATTAGAACCAGTGGCATAAACACGCAGGTTAGCCAGTTTCAGAGCATTTATCACTTTAGTTGGGAAAGTATAGGCCAATGTCAGAGCAGACAAACGCAAGAAAGAAGCTTTCTGTACACTAAAATCCATAGAACTTGCACCATAATGATTATAATCAAAGCCAGCCAACACACGTGGAAATTCAGCATCTGTATTTTCAGGAGTCCAACGATCCAACAAATCCGTTGATGCGACTCCAGATCCAGTACTTCCAATCAAAGTTTCATACCAAGGACTCAATTTTTTAGCCCCATAAGAATAACTGAATACTGCATTTAAAGACAATCCCTTCCAAGAAAAATCTGTAGAAAAACCGCCATAAAACTTAGGATCAGTGGAACCAATTACAACACGGTCATTTTGATCTATCTGTCCATTATTATCATAATCCAACGGATACAAATCACCAGGATTCACATTATATCCATTCCAATTTATTTTATTCAAACGATCCATATCAATTTCTTGGGCGATTCCACCTGTTTTCCAAATATAAATTGTGTTACGAGACTCACCAAGGAATAAATTACCTTCTTTTTGAATATTACGATCACTATCTACATTATATACAACATCATTATCACCATATAATTGAGTTACCTTATTTTTATCCATAGACAATGTAGCTGCAAAATTCCATTCAAAATCTTTAGCTCTTACCAAATTGGCATTCAAAGCAAATTCCAAACCTTTGTTTTCAATCGCACCTATATTTTCAATAGTACTGCTGAAACCAGTAGTCGTAGGCAACGAATGGCTCATTAACAAATCCTTATTTTTTATCAAGAAAGCATCAACAGACAAACGCACTCTATTCTGTAAGAAAGCCATATCTACTCCTAAAATTCCATTGTTTTTTGTTTCTCCCAACTAATATCTGGAGTACCACGTCGCCCATTGGAAACAAAAGAATTCGTATAACCTGTATCGGAAGTACCCGTATAGCTGACATTATATAAAGATAAATAGGCAAAATCATCAATATTCTGATTACCAACGATACCAAAACCAGCACGTAACTTTAACTGATCAAAAATCGTCTGATTTTTCATGAACTTTTCTTCTGTAATATTCCAAGCTGCAGACACAGACGGAAAAATACCCCACTGATTTCCTTTAGCAAATTTAGAAGAACCGTCGTAACGCGCTGTCGCCGTCAATAAATATTTACCCGCATAGTTATAGTTAACACGAGCGATATAAGATAATAATGTTTGCTCGGACCAAGCTGTACTTAAGCCGCGCTGATCTTTTTTATAACCAGATCCCAAACTATGATATCCAAATAAATTAGTGCCAAACCCTGTTGCCGTAGCATTAATATAATTATACGTAGTCCGTGTAGCACTGGTACCAACCATCGCATTCAACTTATGTTTACCGAAAGAGGCTTCATAAGACAATGAATTATCCCATTGCCATACAGTACGTGTATCTCTATCATCTTTGGCTTCACCTTGTGTTCCATAACGTTCCGACTCATAAATATCATTCGGGGTATATTTATTTTGCTGCTTTTGAGCATAATCAATAGAGAAAGTAGAACGCAAGTTTAATCCTTCAATAGGATTGATATTAATATAATTAGAGCTCAACAAGCGATTATACACCAAATCATTATCGACTTTCAAAGAACGTAATGGATTAAAATTATTTTGGTCAAAAATACCTTGCCAATTTAAAGTTTCAATCTCATCAGAAATTTCCAACATCGGATTAGCACAACGTGCACGATTCATTACTCCATCATCAACCAACGTGTTCTCGGTACGTGTAAAAGTTGTATTAGTACCTACTTTCAGCCAGGATTTAATCTGTTGATCCGCATTAATACGTCCTGTGTATTTTTCTTGTTCAGACTTCTCAATTACACCTTTATTGTCTGTATAACCAAAACTAATATAATAAGAACCTTTATCATTGCCATTCGAAAGACTTACTACATGATTGTGTTGTACTCCAGTACGGCTCACAGCATCCAGCCAATCATAATTTTTATTATTGTTGTAGGCATCGAATTCATAATCAGCAAAAACAGTATTCGATCCCATTATCACATCATTGATATAAGCATTGACATCTCCATCAGGATTTGTTTGCATATAACCATTCGTATAGGCCTCCTTTCTAAGTTCAAATAATTGACGAGTATTCATAGTTTTTGGAGTATTAGCATAGGTCTGAAAGCCAATCCAGCCATCATAAGAAACTTTACCTTCGCCTTTTTACCCTTCTTAGTTGTAATAACAACAACACCGTTGGAACCACGTGAACCATACAGAGCTGTAGCTGATGCATCTTTCAAGACCTCAATAGAAGCCACATCATTCAAATTGACTGCATTAAATCCAGAGAATGAATTATCCATAACCATACCATCTACGACATAAATAGGGTCTGTAGATCCATTAATTGTATTAATACCACGAATTTTAATAGATGCATCATCCGTAGGACGCGTAGGTTGAGAAATGAACACACCTGCGACACGACCTTGAAGAGCTTGATTTACATTTGTTACTGGTTTTTCTTCCAATACTTTAGAACTAACACTGGCAACAGCTCCCGTCAAATCACTCTTCTTCATCGCAGTGCCTACAACAACCACTTCATCTAATGTTTCAGTATCCTCCGACATCACAACTTTGACTGGTTGGTTACCCATTATTTTAACATCTTGTGCAACATATCCTATATAAGAAATATGCAATGTTTCCCCTTTCTGAACTGATAATGTAAATTTACCATCAAAATTGGTAATAGTCCCATTGGCTGTACCTTTTACCACTACACTTGCACCAATGATAGGTTCGGATGTAACATCCACCACCTGTCCTGTAACCGTTATGTTCTGTGCTAGCATATTGCAGCAACAAAACATGATAAGGATTAAATTAATAAGCCTAATTCTTTTCATAATTTGTAAATTTAAGTACGATTTAAAGTTTATATTGGTTTATTCTTCCACTTTGAAAATTACAACATCACATGCAGGAACCGTTACTTCCAGATTGGTTTTAGCAGTACTTTCAATGCCACTCCATAATTCTTTCAGCCTATATTCCTTTGACGAATCCAACCCCAGACGCTCTAAAGCTGTAGTCATCTTCAACTCTTGATCCATATAGTTGAACACAGCATAATAAGCCTTACCATCCTTATCCATGCGTACAAACTGATTTTCTGACTTTTCACCATTCCCATCTACAGGATGGAAAGATTCCCCATTGGCTATAGCATTGATCTCAGCATTAGTCAGATATTTCATCGCCTTCTCCTTCACTTCTTTAGAACCGCCTTTGCTGAAATCATCTCCAGCAATGAAAATTCCTGTAATGACCCCCGAAGTAACACGCGCTCTGTTCTCACCATCTGTAGCATCACGCAATACAATATGGTCAGGATCATTAAACTGATAAACCTTATCCTGCCACCAACCGTATGAAAGTGCATTCAAGGTATATTCAGTATCCTTCATCTTATTCCACGCATCACAAGCAATTCTTCTAGACTGAGCATAATGAGCAGGAAAAACAGGAGAAATAGAAAGATTGATATACATATCGCCAAAATATTTGTCAAGCAATTGCATTCCATAGTTATATCCCTGAATACCTGTTTGTATTTCCGGATTATACCATTTGTCAGCCTCCATCGCCCCATGTGTCATAAAATCCATTTTCACATATTCAAAACCTGCCCGATGAAAGAGTTCCGATGTACGCTTCATCATAGCTTCAATAGCTGGATGGGTAGGATCAACAGCATACGCTCCGTCTAATTCCTGCGGTTTTCCATTTGCATAGAGATACACATCTTTATATTTATACCCCGGAATTTCTTTTATTTCACGTTCAGGATTTTTAGCCCAATCAGTAAACGGAGTCCAATAAACGCCGGCTATCTGACCGTTTGCCTTACATCTATCCACAAAAGCTTTCAACTCCTCTTCTGAAAAACTATTCCAACCAGAATCCAAACCTGTATAAACCAGATTATCCGAATTCACAAAATGATGGGACTGCAAATTCTCTTTATAAAAATCAGAAACTTCCAATGCTTTCGGATAGGTCAGATTAAATTGCAACGCTCCCCAGCTGTTCCAGCCAAAAGGAACAGCTTTATCCCAAGCTTTGGGCGGAGCAATCACAGCATTAGCCTGAGCGTATTCTTCCATGCCTTCACGCCAGTCTTCAAAAAATCCTACTAAAATCTTAGGCGACTTGATTGTCGTACCTTTCAATGCACCGTGAGGTTTCGAATCACGCGTTGTCTTATCAGCAACACCCCCATAACATACCAATGAACCTACATTATATATATTACCTTTACCTATTGTTATACCTGTTTTCCAAGAATCGTGTTCCACAGAACCTATCACCATAGCTTCACGATCATCATTATTAAATATGGCAGTAACTTCATAACTAGTCAATTCTGTAAATGTGAGCGGATGAGATTGGTATCTGATCCAACAGTCATTATCGAAAGGAATGAAAAGCGCACGATTATTTTCACCCTGGTTCAGGACTTCAGGCATTCGGTCCACATTGACCGGCGCCATATAATTCGAAGCCATTTCAGACGTACTTTCCAAAGTAAAATCTGTCAACACATAATCCTTTGTCGGATATACATAAAAAGATTGAACCAGTACAGGCAAATTATTCCCAGTATAAGTCACCTCATAATGATACCCTTCTCCAAAATGATCATTGATTTTTTTTGTAGAAACATGATGCTTTGCATAATCACGAGTCGAAACAACACTGTCGGCCAATTTATAAGCTGCATATACATTATCATAAATAAGCTTAGAGCCTTTGCTGATATCAATACCATTAGCGTGAGCATCGTACTCCAAAGACCATTCACCGACATTTAGATTTGCATTTTCAGTACACCCGGACAAAATAAGACCGGAAACACTCAATGCAGAAACACAGAGAAACAATGATTTTAAAGTTAACCAATTATTCTTCATAATATTATTAGTTTGTCAAAGAGATAAATCTACTTAAGATTTGCTTTACTGTTCGGAATTCTTTTCCTTTCAAGCATGGTCAAAAGTAGGCATATCTTGACAACCTGTTAATATACAAACGCAGCAATAAATAGGATTTTTGCAGCAATGACTCATCTGCGTCCGAAGAATCCGCAAATGTGTCATTTTTTGCTGCATTTCTTTCAATCAGAGATTCTCCGTCAAATCTATTTTAGCTTTTTCCTTGGATGTTTGATACTGTTTCTCAAACTCTTTCGGAGTCATTCCGAATTGTTTCAGGAATAATTTACTGAAATAAGATGAAGAGTTTATTCCTACCATATAACAGATATCCCCAATACGGTATTTACCTTCCTGAATCAATTCGGCCGCTTTTTTCAAACGGATCAACCGAATGAAATCTATGGGTGAAAAGATTAAACAGAATCTTTATTTTCCTCAATAAGCTGGAACGGCTCATACATAAGATATCAGCCATACGTTCCACATTGAAATTTTCATCTGAAATATTCTCTTGAATTACATTAATTACTTTATTCATAAATTCTTCATCCGCCTTGTTCATCTGCATATTATGCACAGGAAAAAAAGGACGTTTAGAGAATGCCTCACGTTCTTTTCTACGATTGCTGAGTAAAGACAAAATCTGACTCTTCAAATAATTGAAAGAAAAAGGTTTCTCCACATAAGCTTCCGCTCCTATCTTCAATCCGTTAATTTTACTCTCCAAATCGTTCTTGGCGGTAAGGAAAATAACCGGAATATGACACAAATCAATATCCCCCTTTATTTCCTTACATAATTCATAGCCATTCATCACCGGCATCATTATATCACTGATTACCAAATCTATGTGATTACTACGTAAAACATCCAACGCTTCCTGTCCATTCACAGCAGTTTCCACCGTAAACAAAACTTCCAATCGTTCAAAGATAAAAGATCTCATACTTTCATTGTCCTCTACTAACAATAAAGTATAACCTTTCATTTGGTCTGTTTCTGTTGATGTTTCCTCATCCAATACTTCTATATTTTGCTCCACTACCTTCTCTATTTGCTGCCTTACTTCCTCTTTATTCAAAGGAATGATCAAAACAAATGTATTCTCCGGTTGTTCTATATCCAAATAAAGCCTGCCTTTATGTAAAGTGGCTAGCGAACGAGCTAAAGGTAATCCTATGCCTACTCCCATCCGAACTGTATCCTTCTTCTCCATCTGATAAAAGGGTTCAAAAATCTGTTGGCTGGACGCTTCAGGTATCTTTTCTCCGTCACTGACAATACGAACTGTAAAATCAGCTTCATCTTGGAATAAATCTATCGTAATGGTATGACGGGCATATTTCAAAGCATTATTCAACAAATTACTCAATACTTTTGTGATAGCCTCCTTATCTATGGCAGCCATAATTCTTTCTTGGGGAATATGCTGCAATAACTCTTTCTGCTTTTGCAGAATAGTAGGCTCAAAACGAGCAATCGTTTCATTCAGCAATGCCGTTACATCAACCGTTTCAAATTTCAGTTCAAATTTGCTCGCCCCTATTTTCTGAAAATCAAGCAACTGTCCAGTCAAATCTAATAATCTCTTGGTATTCTGCCCGATTACTTTCAAATTCTTATTCAATTTCTGATCCTTGATATCCATTTCCTCAATTGCTTCCAACGGACCATTTATCAATGTCAAGGGCGTGCGCACCTCATTGAGCTATTTCAGTAAAGAAACTGACTTTTGATTCATAGAGTTCTTTCTCCTTCTCAATTTCAAATAACTTCTGCTTTTCTTCCATCTGTTTCTCTTTGCGTCTTCTATACCAAAAGAACCAGCAAAGTACGACACAGATTCCCCATATAATATACAGAAAATAAGCCCAGACGGACTGCCACCAAGGAGGCAGAATAACAATGGATAAAGACCGGGTAGCATAAGGGCCTTCTTTGGCACTATTGGTAGCCCGCACTTGCAAGATATAATCTCCCGGAGGCAGTTTAGCGTAAGAAATATTCTGATTACTCGCTGCCCGTATCCAGTCTTTGTCCAACGGAACTAATTTATAATAATACTGATTGGACTCCGTAGTAGAATAACTTAATAAAGCAACATCGAAACTAATATTTGCCTGATCATAAGGTAATATAATTTCATCTGTATGTTCTATACACTTTTTCAAAAGGAGAATTAGGAGTGTGAACTGTTATTTCCTGATTATAAATGCTGAACTTTGAAATATAAACAGGTGGTAAGAAATTTATTTTCTCTGAAGAGTTAGGATCAAATGCAATCAATCCGTCTATACCACCAAAATAAAACTTACCGTCCTCACCCTTCAAAGCTGACTTATAATTAAACTGATTCCCTAATAGACCATCTTTAGTGGTATACACCCGTATATCTTTTGATTCCGGATTAAATCTAACCAGTCCACGATTTGTTCCAAACCATAAATTTGATTGTTCATCTTCCAAGATCTTATAAGCCACATCATCTGGTAAACCGTCTTTGATAGAAAAAGTAGTAAAATCATCCGTTTGAGAATTATAACAACAAATACCACCACGATCCGTAGAAATCCAAATACGGCCTTTACAATCCTGCATGACAGAACTCACAGAATTAGAGCTCAATGTATTTTCCTTACCTTCCTCATGAGTATACTTTTTAAAAAGATTCTTATGGGGATCATACTTCCATAACCCACTTCCCATGGAGGCGAACCACATCATTCCATCTTTATCTTGAAATACATCAAAAATCCAATCAAATCCCACTTCTTCCACTTTGTCAAAATGAAAACTTGTAGGAGCAGCTTTATAAAGTCCCCAGCCTGTACCAATCCACTTATATCCTTCATTATCTATAAAAAAAGTATAAACACTTCCTTCTCCTATATTTAACTCCTCAGGAGTATAATGACAAACTTTATTCTCGAGTAATTGAATCACATCCAATCCTTGCTTAAACAAGCCACAGAACAATTGGCTTCCTTTGACAAACATTCCCAAAGTAACCATATAGTTCCCTTTATCATAATCGTTCAATCTCAACCGCCTTACCTTTCCGGAAGCAATATTTAATATGTTCACCCCATCATCTTCAGTGCCAATCCATATGTTACCCTTATTATCAGAAGCTATCTCTCTTACCCGTTTCGTTGTTAATGAGTTCCCATCACTCCCAGGTACATATTTATCAAACAATAAATCATGATGAGGCAGATAATCCACCCCGCCAAACATGGTTCCCAGCCAAATTCCCCCTTCCCGATCTCGGTAAATAGTATAAATAATCTTATCTGACAAACTGAACGGACGCATCAGATCTTGCTTCAAATGAACTATTTTATTCTTCCTCTCATTTACAACAAACAAACCTTCGTGAGTTCCCACCCATAGTTCATTGTCAAAACAGGCTACATTACGTACAAATGTATGGTTAGCCTCCGGTATATCTATTTTTACCAGCTGATTCGTACCGGGATTATATTTCATTAGTTCCCCTTCATGAATAGCCATTGCAATCCAATCACCATAATTACAAATAAAATTAATATTCTTTCCCTTTAACGAACGCCCGGTTTTATCAACACAATATTGTTCAAATTTATCCGTATTTCTATCATATCGAAAAAGTCCGACTCCCCATGTACCAACCCAAACATCACCATCAGGGCGTACCAAAATACAATCCGGAGCTTCTGTTTTAAAATGCTCTTTGTTGGTTACTTCATAAAAATAAAGCTTCTCATCCTTATAGCGAAAAACTCCCTGATCAGGAATTACAATCCAAATATTCCCAATAGAATCCGCCACAATATTAGATACCCAATTATTCATATTCACCCCTTCTTCTGTTTCCATATTCATTGCCGTGAATATATCCAAGGCAGGATTATAACGATAGACTCCTCTATCCGTTCCTACCCATAACTGACGTTCCTTATCTTCAAACAAAGCAGAAATATTATGGTTTCCCGTACCGGCTACATAGTCATCACAGTTCATCTGTACAATAGAAGTTCCATCAAAACGGTTCAAACCATTTTTTGTACCAAACCACATAAACCCGTAACTATCCTGAATGATAGCCTTCACATTACTTTGTGATAGTCCATTCTCACCCGTTATATGAGAAAAATAAAAATTGGACAATCCCCTATCAACTGCCTGTAATGTAAATACAACATACAAACAACATAAAATGAGCAAAGTCTTTTTCATAGCTTGTTCAAAATTTGAGTCAAAGATAAAAGAAAAAAAGGATAAATAATGCCAATATAAAAGAAATAGAGGGTTGCCCCTCTATTTCTTTTCACGAATGACTATTACAAAATCCCCCACCAGAAGCCATAAACATTTCAATAATATTCTTATTATCTATATCCATTATTTTATGTTCGTATAAATTAGCATTCTTGTTACTCTTTTTTATCCTGAAAAATTTCAATGGTATATTTCTTATCCTGAGGCAGGAAAGAGCAATCCACCTGAATTGTTCTCTCTCCCCAAGCATTCAATCCGCCTATATACCAAGTATTTCCTTTCTGCTTGACCAACACGGCATATTCGCCCACACGGGCAGCTAAGGGAATCGTCTGATCCCATGAAGTCGGTACTTCCGCTAAATACTTTAAAATATCAGGATACTTACGATACTCATCCGGAGAATCACATAAACTGGCAAATGGTGCGGAAAGTACAACAAACAAGGCCAATTCATGTGAACGAGTCCCCAATGAACTAGGCAACCCCGGATCGATCGGCTTAAATTTCTCCAATGTGCTGTTACGCATCGAACCCGGAGTATAATCAATTCCACCTCCCAGCATACGGGCAAAGATACATTGAAGCTGATAATCCGGATTAGAAGTGGTATCCCACTTAAAACATTCCGCACATCGCATGGCTTCATAAGAAAGGATATTAGGATATGCCCGATGAAGTCCGGTAGGCTTGCTGCATCCATGAAAAT
>ENA-OQOA01000088-OQOA01000088.1-human-gut-metagenome-genome-assembly--contig:-NODE-88-length-53815-cov-7.958743_pt1 | contig 53815 bp, 51 predicted proteins | sample MGYA00242633_ERZ504888 | MGnify/ENA primary metagenome ERZ504888 (study PRJEB26092, sample SAMD00036372) | human gut metagenome | host: Homo sapiens | study: EMG produced TPA metagenomics assembly of...
ATCATCTGTGTTTATTTCAGGGCTTTTCCGGAACCGAATGCGTCGCCGACTTTGTCGCCCATGGCGAGATAGGTGTTGTTGACCGGGTCGAAGGCGATTGGTTTCAGTTTTTTCGGGTCGATCTTTCCGTCGGTCAGAACGCTCTCGTCTGCGCAGACGTTCACGATCTCGCCGACCAGAATGCCGTTGTCAAAGCTTTTCACTTTGCACTCCAGTGCCATCGGAAGCTCGTCGATCAGCGGCGCGTTGACGAATTCGCTCTTCGTTGCATGGAAACCGGCGCGTGCAAATTTATCTGGAACTTTTCTGCCGGACTCGATGCCGACGTAATCGCAGCCAACAACAGTATCCTCGGTTGCCATGCTGACGGTGAAGGCACCGGTTGCGGCAAGGTTGTCTGTTGTCTTGTGGTCGCCCATGCTGATGGAGATCTCATTGAAATCTGTGACTACACCCCATGCAGCATTCATGGCATCCGGGTTGCCATCTTTGTCGTATGTTGCAATAATCAGAACCGGAAGTGGATACATGTTTGGTTTTGCTCCAAAATTTATTCTGCTCATGGTTGTTCCTCCTGTTTTGCTTGATTTTCTTTATTATAACGCTTACAGCAAACTTTAACACAAGAGATTTTCTCTGCAAATTTTCTTAATCGTTTAATTTTCTCGTCATATCATGCCATTCCTCGCCGCCCCAGGTGGATGCGGAGATTCCCTCGTCGTGGAAATTCATCTTTTTGTACATCTCCACCTTATCCTGCAGGCAGGTCAGAATGAGCTGTTTTCTTCCGTTTTTCTGTTCCCGGCGGCTGTACTCTTCCATCAGCGCGCGGGCGATTCCCTGGCCGCGGTATTCCGGCAGGACACTGAGTCCCAACAGCATGACGTTTTCTCCCGTCGGGTCGTACAGACTGATTTCATCGAAAAAGGCATCACGGAATTTTGTCTCGTTTGTTGCAAGTCCGTTCAGCGTTCCGGCGATTTTTCCGGTTTCTTTGTCTACTGCCGCCAGAAACAGCTCCGGCGCGTACTGCACCCGCTCGCGCATGCTCTTTTCGGAGCACGCCTCATTCGGCGGAAAGCACGCCAGCTCAATGGCAACGCCCTGTTCCATTTCATCCTGGCGGATGGTTCGAAGTTCATATCGTTCCATTTTATGGTATTCCTCCATTGCCCGCTCAAAAAACTGCAGAAAACCGTCTTCCACGGCAAGCTGATCGAGCGCGGCTTCTTGCTCATTCAGATCGTAATAATATTTTCCGGTCCGCAGATCGATCGACAGACGGTCGAGCGGAAAGCCTTTTTTGCTCATCGGATGGGGTGTGCTGACCATGCGGAAAGGAGCGCTCTCCATTGACGGGTCCATCGCGTCATAGCGGTGGTCCGCATCAAGAATCAGCGAAACTGCGTTTTTGTAGCGTCCCGTCAGGCCGCCGTACTTTTCTGCAAGGGCGGCGTAATGCGCGGTCATTTCTTCATCGGACAGATACTTTCCGTTCACGGTCCGCACATGGACGCCGGGCTGGTCGTCCTCTGCCACGTTGTCAAAATACAGACCGGAATCACAGGAGAACACCGGCATATGAAGCGCGTTGAAATACGCCTCCGCCTTTTTCCTGGCATTTTCCAGCGGCGTTTTTCCATCCTCGATAATCTCTGGCTGCTTAACACCGCCAAGATCTTTCAGCCCGATCAGCTCAATCCCAAGACCGGCAAGGCGGTGACGCATCGCGTCGAGTTTTGCCGGGTTGCCGGTTCCGTACAGTAACTTCATTTCTGCCCCCTTCTATGCCTCGATGCCGAACTCTTCCGGGCGGAAGCGCGGGCAGACATTTTCCGACGATGTGATGACGGATGCAGCAAGACGCGTACCGATTTCAACTGCCTTGCCAATCGTTTTTCCATAGGTCAGACCGGCGGAAACACCTGCGCAGAACGCATCACCGGCTCCTGTTGTATCTTTTACCTGTACTTTCTGCGCCGGGCAGAAGCCGCTCTCTCCGTCTGCTTCCGCATAAACCGCTCCGTCGCCGCCCATTGTTACGACCATGGCCGGAACATTTGCCGCTTTCAGACGCTCGGCGAGAATCTTTTCCATCTCGGCCGGTGTTTTTTCGCTGTAATCATCGGAGAAGAAAACGCCTGCCTCGATCTGGTTGCAGATCAGGCAGTCAAATTTCTGCAGAAGATCTCTTCTGCTGACTGCGATGTTCATGTTGCTGACAACGCCGTACAATTTTTTATCGTATTTTTCACAGAGCTGTACCAGCTTTTTGATGATCTCTTTGTCCATATCGATCTCTGCCACAATGGAATCGCAGTTTTCGATAATTTCATCTCCGTTTTCTTCCAGAATATCGAGAATCGGCATCAGGTTCGGGCGCTGGGAAATGGAGCCCGCCAGGTCACCGTTGTGATCGAAGACAGCAAGCCATGTTCCCATACCGTTCGGGATTTCTTTCATGTATTCGGTATTGACTTTGTGGCGCTGCAATTTGCGCACAACATCCTCGCCGAGTGCGGTATTATCCGCGATTCCAAGGAAGGTCGGGCGCAGTTCCAGGTTTGCGATATCCTCCACCACGTTTCGGCTCACACCGCCGTGGATGTATTCGACATGGCCGGCGTTTCTGCCGTCCGGGACGTAGATGTCCTCTGGAAAACCTTTGATATCCACAAAAACTGCTCCTAATACTACGATTCCATTTTTATTTACTGCCATGTTTCTTTTTTCCTCTCCTGTTTTTTCATTCCTTCTTTTTTCAGACAAGCCTCTTCGTCTGTTTCACGAAATTTCTGTCTTATCAGCATCCAAATAATGCAAGGCACTTTTACATTGCTGCTCTCTGCTACTGTCTCGACAGTTGAGACAGTGAAGAACGCTCAACTCCTACACAATCCATCCGCTCTGACCTCTGATTGGCCATACACTCGCAGGGAGTTGAGTTGCCGGATTTCACCGTCTCGACCTGGAAGCTGGTCCTTATTTCTTTGTTTTGACATCAAGACTACCGTCTCCACATGCTCCGACCACGCGAACATATCATACCCCCATGCCTCTTCTGCCTTATATCCGTGTTTCGTCAGATACCGCAGGTCTCTCGCCAATGTCTCCGGATTGCAGGAGACGTAGACCACTTTTTTCGGTGAAAGGGTTACGACAGAGGACAGAAAGGCTTCATCACTGCCGGCTCTTGGCGGGTCCATGAAGACGACGTCGGCTTTTTCGCCTTTTTCGGCCATGGAGACCATGAAGGCGCCGGCGTCGTTCTGGTAGAAGGAGACGTTTTTGATTTGGTTTCGTTTGGCGTTTGTTACGGCATCGCGGACGGCGTCCGGGTTCAGTTCGACGCTGATGACTTCTCTGGCATCGCGGGATGCGATGAGGCCGATGGTTCCGATTCCGCAGTAGGCGTCCATGACGCGTTCGTTTCCGGTGAGGCCGGCCAGGGAGATGGCTTTTTCGTACAGGTTTTTCGTCTGAACCGGGTTGACCTGGTAGAAGGACTGCGGGGAGATGCGGAAGGTGCAACCGCAGAGTTCATCCTCGATGTAACCGCGTCCGAAGAGGACAATGTCGCGTTTTCCGAGTACCATGCTGTCGGTGCGGTCGTTGACGTTCAGTACGATCGTGGTGATCTCCGGGTGGAGTTTGCGCAGGGCCTTTACGAAGTTGTTTTTTGACGGGAAGACTGGTGATACGCAGACGAGGACGACCATGATCTCGCCGGAAGTAAAGCCGGTGCGCACCATGACGTGGCGCAGGAGGCCGTAGCCGCTGTCCTCGTTGTAGATCATGATTTTGAAGCTCTTCAGCAGACTGCGGATATCGCGGATGATGGCATCGGCACGCTGATCCTCGAGCAGGCACTCATCGACCGGGACCACTTTGTGTGTGCCCTTTTCATAAATGCCGGATATGATCGTTCCGTCTTTTTTGCGTGCAAAGGCGGAATTGACTTTATTCCGGTAATGATAAGGATTTTCCATGCCAACTATGCCTTTGACCGGGACGATGCCCTTCAGAGTTTTCTTCAGGAACTGCTCTTTTTTCGCGAGCTGCTCTTCGTAGGAGAGGTTCAGATATGTGCATCCGCCGCATTTTTTCTGATAAGGACATTTCGACGATGATGAACTCTTTTTCTGCTTTCCTTTTTCCGGTGCCACGCTCTTTGTTTTCTCTGTACGAACGGCTTTCTTTTTATTTTCCCTGTCGAAATACGTCTTTTTTCTTCCGTCAGCTCTTTTATTCTTCTCTCTCGTGTTTTCCACTTTCTCTTACCTTCTTCCTCTATTTCGCAAACCCGCGCAGCAGCGCGATCTCTTTTGCATATCCGTCCAGCTCATTCGGTGTTTCCAGATAGAACGGCAGTCCCGCCAGCGCCGGATGTGTCACAATCCGCTCAAATGCCGCAAGCCCCAGCGATCCCTCGCCGATCTTCTCATGGCGGTCCTTATGGCTCTCAAACGGATTCTTGCTGTCGTTCAGATGAACCGCTTTCAGCTTCGAAAGTCCTACCACGCGGTCGAACCCCTCAAGCACATCATCGAGGTGATCCACAATATCGTATCCCGCATCGTACACATGGCACGTATCCAGGCAGACACCCATGTGGTCTTTTAATTCCACGCGCTCCAGAATCGCCGCCAGCTCCTCAAACGAGCGGCCGACTTCGGTTCCTTTTCCTGCCATCGTCTCGAGCAGCACCGTGGTCGTCTGCTCCGGTTTTAAAATTTCATTCAGCATCTCCGAAATCAGACGGATTCCCTCTTCCGCCCCCTGTCCGGTATGGCTGCCCGGGTGGAAATTGTAGCAGTTTCCCGGCGTATACTCCATCCGTTTCAGATCATCCGCCATCGTCATCCATGCAAACTCTCTCGTGTGCGCATCCTTCGAGCACGGATTCAGCGTGTACGGCGCATGTGCCAAAATGCGCTCGATTCCATGCTCCTTACTGTAAGAAAGAAACGCTGCGACATCCGCCTCGTCGATGGCTTTCGCCTTGCTTCCTCTCGGGTTTCTTGTAAAAAACTGAAAGGTATTCGCCCCGATGGACACCGCCTCTTTTCCCATGGCAAGATATCCTTTGGACGATGATAAATGACATCCTATTGTCAGCATAACTTTTATTCTCCTTTATTTCCAAACCACAACTCACCGATTCTCTGCGAGCCGCATTACTTAAAGCACAATTTTCCGGTACGGAATTCCCATCTCCGAGAGTGCTTCCTCCTCCCGCTTCTGACACGTAAAGAGCAGCACCTGCGTCCGGTTTTCCGCCAGCCATTTCAAAGTTTCTTTCAGCCGGTTTTCATCGTAAAACGCAAACGATTCATCGAGAATCACCGGCAGCTCCTCCTCGCCGCAGAGCACATCCATCGCCGCCATGCGGAGCGCAAAGTACGCCTGCTCGATCGTGCCGCGGCTGACCTGTTCAAGCGGCACATATTCGTCTGCGGTGTGAAGGCCGATCCGCAGATTCTCATCCATATTCACCTGCAGATAGCGACCATTCGTCAGCGATGACAGCGTTTTTGACATCTGCTGTTTTAAGCGGTCGCCGATCCGACTCTGCATCTGTACGGAGAGACTCTGGATCGCCTCCCCCGCTAGGGAAAGCGCATCGAGTTCTTCCTGCAGATGATCTTTTTCCGTCATGGAAATGCAGAGCTCTTCGTATTCACTCTGCAAGTTCGACAGCACCGTCTGTTTCTGCCCCAGCTCCTGCTTCAGGCGGTCCACATTCCACTGCTGGCGGCGGATCGCCTGCTCCTCCGGCTCCGTCACGACCTGCTCGACCTCCGTTTTCCGGTGACGGAACAGACTGTACGCCAGATACAAGAGCGCCGCAATCGCAAGCCCGAGTCCCGTTCTCGTCAGCAGCGAATCAATATGGAAGAACTGCAGAATGCATAAGAACAAGAGAAATCCAGCCAGCGCCACGCACGCGGCACCCCATTTGCGGCTCTTCCGAGATTCTTTTTTCATCTTCCGCACCCGTTCGATCGGCACATCCTTCTGATAAATATCCCGCTTCATCTGCTCTTTCGCCTGCTGCAGATTCTCCTCGCTCTGACGGCACTCCTCCGTAAAAACGGAAATTTTCGTCTCAAGTTCTTCCTTCCGTTTTTCCAGTCCCGCCAGCGTCTTTTTCTGTTCCTGCTCCAGGCGCTTTCTCTTCTGCTTCAGCAGATCCAGCGCCGCCGCCACATCGAGCTCTCCATCGCTGCTCCCCTGGTAATTTGCCATATAGTTCCGCAGCTCATCCGCAAGCCCTTCCTCGGTTCTGCCTTTTAACTGCCCGATCGAAGCCGTATTATCATACACAATCTCACTGACACCGCCGAGCAGCATGGAAAGATCGCCGTCCTCCACGGAGAGCACCTCGCCGTCCGTCAGGCACACCAGCTTTGCATTGGCGTTCTGCCGCCCGAAATTCCGGGTCAGGCGGAACCGTTTGCCGCCGCTTTCAAGCACCATCTCTCCCGCATAGTATGCCGGATTTTCCCATGGCTCATAACGACTGTAGACATCATTTTTTGCCGCCCGCCCCCGGCCGCGTGTCATGCCGAACAGCATGCTGCGGATGAAAGTATGGACGGTCGATTTTCCGCTCTCATTTTCCCCGCTGATGAGCTGAATCCCATCGGAAAATTCCAGTGTGCGGTTCTGCATTTTTCCAAAATTGCGGATTTCCAGTTTTTCTATTTTCATCTTCTATACCTCCCGCAATCTTTTTTTCAGCCGTTCCTGCGTGCCGCCAGCAGCGCCTCGAGACCATAGTCGAGCGCCTTCTGTGACTGCGCATCCGTCTTTGTTTCAAACGCTTCAATATAGGCGCTGATCAGACTAGCGCCATACGTTTTCTTCAGCTGTTCCAGATCGTACGCCGGACGTGTTTCATCCTCCACGGAGATGACTCTGCCGCAGTCCAGCAGCCGTTTCGGAGAAAATTCCAGCTCGGCGGCACGGTGTCCCACAAGTTTCAGGCGGATGATTTTTCGGATCTTCCCATCCTCCCGCAGCGCCAGCTCCTGTTTCAGCTTCGTCTCCAGCGCATACTGTGTCAGATCCTCCGTCACGTTCAACACCAGATCTTCGTACTCATATCTGGCAAACGGCACAAACTGAATCCGCGTGCCGTGCTCGTCCACCGTTCCGCGGATGTAGCCGTGCGGCCCCAACTGCGTCTCATCCGTCGGTTCGAGTGCGCCTGCGTATGCCATTTTGTCGGGAATAAGAATCCCCGGCTTATGAATGTGCCCGCACGCAATATAATCAAACCCAGCCTGCGCCATGCGGCCCGGATTCCACGGCATGTGGCGGGCATCGCCGCCGTGCGCGAGCAGCAGATGATATTTCATTTTTCCCTCCGGCCGCACGCCGTCCAGCCGGTTTTCCAGAATCTCTTTTTTGTCGTAACTGCATCCGTACACCGCCGTCTTCTTCTCCGGGACTTCAACACACTCCGGCTCCGGCGACAGGAGCATTACCACGTTGTCTGCCCAGTCGAAACCGCGGTAAAAGCTCTCCCGCTTCACATAATCGTGGTTTCCGGCAATCAGCACGACGATCGTCTCCGGGATGGAAGCAAAGAGATCATTAACCTCTTTCAGTTCCCGCAGAAGCGGCTGGCACTGAAACAGATCTCCCGCAATCAGCAGAAAGTCCGTCTTTTCCCGACCGGCCAGGCGGATGATCCGCCGGAAGCTCTCCCAGATGGCCTCCCCTCGCTCCTCGCTCCAGGGAAATCCCGCATCCGGCTGCATGCCGAGATGCACATCCGCAATATGAATAAACCGCATAGGCGCATACCCCTTTCTGGATTCATTTTCTCTATTACTACAATACGGACGTCAGGTGCACCAAATCCACATTGGATTCCACTGCACCCGGCATCCGTATTTTTAAGTTTCTATATCACTTTTCGTAATTACAGCTCGCAGTTGTTTACTGTTCTCGGGAACGGGATGACGTCGCGGATATTGCCCATTCCGGTCAGATACATGACGCATCTTTCAAATCCCAGTCCGAATCCTGCATGGTGGGTAGAACCATATTTTCTGAGGTCCAGATAGAATCCGTAATCTTCCTCAGCAAGTCCCAGCTCTTTCATACGGCCAAGCAGTTTCTCGTAGTCGTCCTCACGCTGGCTTCCGCCGATGATCTCTCCGATGCCAGGAACCAGACAGTCCATAGCGGCAACGGTCTTGTTGTCATCGTTCAGCTTCATGTAGAACGCTTTGATCTCCTTCGGATAATCGGTAACGAAAACCGGTCTCTTGAAGATCTGCTCGGTCAGATAACGCTCATGCTCGGTCTGCAGATCGCATCCCCAGTATACTTTGTAATCGAATTTGTCGTTGTTTTTCTCCAGAAGCTCGATAGCCTCGGTGTAGGTTACACGGCCGAACTCAGAATTTACGACATGGTTCAGACGCTCGATCAGTCCCTTGTCCACGAAACTGTTGAAGAACTGCATTTCTTCCGGTGCATGCTCCATAACGTAGCGGATGACATATTTCAGCATTGCCTCAGCAAGCTCCATATCGTCCTCCAGATCAGCGAAAGCGATTTCCGGCTCGATCATCCAGAACTCTGCTGCATGGCGGGTGGTGTTGGAATTTTCTGCACGGAAAGTCGGTCCGAAGGTGTAGATATTGCGGAATGCCTGTGCAAAGGTCTCGCCGTTTAACTGTCCGCTTACGGTAAGGCTTGTCTTCTTTCCGAAGAAGTCCTGTGTGAAATCAACAGCGCCGTCCTCGGTTTTCGGAATATTGTCAAGATCCATGGTGGTTACCTGGAACATCTCGCCGGCTCCCTCGCAGTCGCTGCCGGTGATCAGCGGGGTGTTGACATAAACGAAGTCTCTCTCCTGGAAGAACTGATGGATCGCATAGGCGCAGAGGGAACGAACACGGAATACTGCCTGGAAGGTGTTGGTTCTCGGACGCAGATGGGAAATGGTACGAAGGTATTCCATGGAGTGGCGTTTTTTCTGCAGCGGGTAATCCGGTGCGGAAACGCCCTCTACGGTAATTTCTGCCGCCTGAATCTCAAACGGCTGTTTTGCCTGCGGGGTAGCAACGAGGGTACCTTTTACGATGATGGCTGCGCCGACGTTCATTTTGGAAATCTCAGCGAAGTTTTCCATCTCATCGTGGTATACGATCTGCAGGGTTTCGAAATAGCTTCCGTCATGCAGAACGATGAAACCAAAGGTTTTGGAATCACGTACGCTGCGCACCCAGCCGCCTACGGTTACTTCTTTGTCCAGGTATACTTCCCGGTTTTTATAAATCTCTCGGATGGTTGTAAGTTTCATTGTCTTTTTTCTCCCTAAATATTCATAGTGCTTTCTTTATTCTAGCACTTTTTGCGTCATTAGAAAACCCCGCAAATCACTCGATCTTTACTTTTTTAATATAACTGATGAAGACATTGCCGTTCTGTGCGAACAATGCATCGCTGTCATCGTCAGAAAGTGCAGTTGTCTCGCCCGTTGCCGGGTTATACAGCCAGGAATTTCCAAAAATATCGTATCCAGTCAGAAGCAGACTCTCGTTCGCGCCGGTCTTTACAACAACGCCGTAGCCGCTGCTGATCATGTAGAGAATTTCTTCTCTTGTGCAGCCCGTCAGGTTCAGCAGTTCGTAATCATCACCGAGTGACTCCTTCAGCACGTTTTCGTCCAGAGATGCACTCTGAAATCCCGACGGCATCGTTGTCTCGTCGAGGCGCATGCCCTGCTGGCGGTTTCCGCGCTCCCACACATAGGACTGGCTGCTGTTCAGCACAACGCCGACATTCTCATCGGCAAGCTGTACGGCCTCGGCCGGGGAGCTTAAAATGGCGATCAGTTTTCCTTTTCCATATACATAGTAAAGATCTGCGCTGCCCGTGTCGTACGACATCGTAAGATCGGTCCGTAAGGTTGAATAGATATATTTCGGTGTCAGTGTCAGAAGCGACTGTGTTTTGCCGCTCGTCGAGAATTCCAGAAGGAACTGCTGCTCTCTTCTGTCGTCCACCGTTGCCAGGCGGCCCGTCACCAGTTCCTGGCTCTGCTGCTCGCCGTTCATGATGTGATCCTCCGGCGCATCCGCATAGCCGTTTTCCTGGCGTACCACGCGGTCCAGCTCCAGAAGGCCGTCCGAAATCGACACGCCTGTCACATAATAGCCGTCCTGGTGATACTCTTTTTTCACGGTTCCGTCGATGCTGACAATCCGCACCGTATGCATAGCGAAAACTTCATTGCCGGAAATATCTTTTAAAATATCGCTGTCGTTTGCCATACCATAGACAAAGTCTTCATTGATAAAGCCAAGTGCCCGGATCTTCTGTCCGTCATCCGCCGCAAAGCGCTGCGTTTCCCCGCTCTCCAGATTCATCACGGTGATGTTCATCGCACTGCTTGCATTGTCCGCATCCATCCACGCGATGCTCTCCTGGCTTTCCGATACTACAAAGCAGTCCTCCGGGATACTTTCCCGGACCACCGTCGTCGTGCCGGTTTCAATATCTACCTTACACAGGTTCTCATTCAGATAGAGATACATCTCTCTCTGCTTGTTGACGTAGGAGAGGCGGTCGAGCTGTTTTTTCAGCATCTCGTAGGAAATATCCGCCGGAACGAAAATCTCCTCGGTTGCCACATTCCGCTCGGCGCGATAATAGTAAACGGCTGCTCCCACTTCACCCTCGTGGTTTCCGCGGTTCATATAGCCATAAACAACAAACGTCACATCGCCCGCATCATCCACACGTACAATGTTGACATCATGCTCTCCGTGCTGTTCCCGGTCATCCATGCTGCCGTTCTCACGGAAGCTGAAAACGCGGATCGTCTTGTTGGCGCTGCGGTTGTAGCACCAGAGATCACCGTTTACTACAAATGCGACAATATCACCTGCCGTATTCGTCACATACTTGGTATCCTCGCCGGTCACACCGAGGTTAATGCCGGATTTCGTCAGAACACCAAGCTCCGGATCAAAGATCTGCTGTGCGCTCCGCTCGAAGTCCAGCAGAATAATCTCTCCGTCGGACTCTCGCATCCGGTAGAACTCGCTTACGGTATAATACTCCGTCTGTCCGTTCTCATCCTGCGCACTGATCATGTACTCCTGTTTGATGCTGGTCGTCGTCTCATTCGCTTCTTTGATCTGCTGCACCGGCTGCTGTACGATCGTCGGTGCGAGGCTTCCCCAGGAAATCTGGTCGAGGCTGGAATGAATGTTGACATTGAGGAACGAAGAATTATCCCCCGTCTCATCCGGCTCAAGCTGCGGAACGAGCGCTTCCGCCTGCGTTTTATCCAGGCATGTCTGCGCAAACATCTGCGTGTAGGCCAGATAATCGCCGACCTCCACGCCGTTGCGCTGTACAATGCGGGTGTAATACCAGGCAGACTGGCCGTTTCCGTAGGCAACCTCGAGCTTCAGCGTATATTCCTGATTCATCAGAATCGCGGTCTCTAACTGGAAGTCTGCTTTCAGATAGCTTCCGTCCTCGTCAAACGATTTCAGCACCGAGTTTTCAATCAGCGCTCCGCCGTCTGTGCTTTCCACCGTATAGGTCACGTTTATAATTTTCTGTCCCTTCGCATCAATTTCAAGCGTAAGCGAACGGTCCATCGGCAGCGGTGTCAGGTTTTCTCTTGTCGTTACGCCGTTCATCTCCTGGCGGTATCCGTACATGCGGTTCACTGTCGTGTCCGCGGTCTTCATGTACAGCACCGGAAGACTCGCTGCGTCCAGATCGGTCGCATTCTCCGTCGTCTCGTGGCTCATCAGGTGTGTGAACACACCGACTGATGCGGCAAAAACAAGAAAAAGGATCAGAATCCTTGCTGCTCTTTTATTCATCACGGCTCCTCCTTTTCTGTGAGGAGGTCTGCCAGTGTCGGCTTCACATGGTACGCTTCCATGCACACTTTCAGTTCTTCCGGCAGTTTTTTCGAGCCTTCCTGGCGTTTTACCGCGCGGATCAGAAGGTTCTTCGGCGTGTGCTCCATGTCGATGAACTCAAGAATCTGTGTCTCATAGCCTGCATTCTCCAGAAGCTTTGCCCGGATTCCGTCGGTCAGAAGCGCCGCCATGCGCTCTTTTAAGATGCCGTAATCCATGATCGGATACAGTTCTTTGTTTGCAATCTGGCGGTTCAGCTCATGCTGGCAGCACGGAACGGAAAGAATAACTTTTGCATTCCATTTGACGGCCTTTTCCAGCGCATAGTCAGTCGCCGTGTCGCACGCGTGCAGCGTCACCACCATATCGACCTCGTCGCGGCCGGTATAAGAAGCGATGTCACCCTGATAGAAATGCAGCTTTTCATAGCCGTATTTCTCCGCCAGTCCGTTGCAGATTGCGATGACATCCTCTTTCAAGTCAAGTCCGATGATATTGACATCCAGTTTTTTCAGTTCGCGGAAGTAATAATACATCGCAAACGTCAGATACGATTTTCCGCAGCCGAAATCGAGAATCGTGATCTCGCGGTCCGATGGGAGCTGCGGCAGGATATCTTCGATGAACTCCAGAAAGCGGTTGATCTGGCGGAACTTGTCGTAGCGGGTCCGCACGATTTTGCCTTCTTTTGTCATAACACCGAGATCCTGTAAAAAAGGAACCGGGATTCCTTCTTCCAGAATATACCGTTTCTTCCGGTTGTGCGCCAGATTGACGGGTTTGCCGGTTCCTTTCATATGCGGTTTCTTTTTGATCGTCATCGTTCCCTTTTTGCTGACCAGAACGGATGCTGTGCAGGTGTCGGATTCAAGCTGCATCTGCTTGAAGGTTCCGTTCATCCAGTCGCTGATCCGGGTGATCACATCGTCTTTTGTCATATTTTTATGAAACTCCTTCGTGCCGACGGTCTCCTGGCACTGAAAGAGCAGTTTTCCTTTATTTCAACCGGGCGTATTCTCACTTTGGACACTTCACTGTCCCCTCTTGGGCCGCTGATCGTGATACGATACAGCCCTTCCCGGATTTCATCCTGTAATAATTTCTGTAATTCCATTTATACTCTCCAAACTTTCTGAATCGTTTGTAAACATGTGTAATAAAGCCCCTTACAACCCCGCTAATATTGTAATCTGTTTTCCGCAAAACCACAACAGAAAAATTATTAAAAATGTGTTACCCTCTTATTACTTTATAGCGCGGTTTAAAGCCACAGATTGTAATAATGTTTCCTCCTGCTCCGCCTCCGGAACATTTCATTATAAAAAAGAACGCCGATCAAATCGAGCAGTTCCTCTTCTGCCGTTTTCTCATCCTTCCCGCCGTTTTCCCTGCCGTACTGACGTGCGATATTCCGGCAGGTGTGCTCCATCATGAGCCGGTCCGGGAATTCGTCGTACATCATGCTGCCGCGGTAATCCATGCGGTCACACTCTGCCTCCACCAGCCGCTGCAGATCAGATGCCGTCCGGGAATAATACGACTGCATCCGCTGCCGTTCCCGCGCTTCCTGCTGCTCCTCCATACTTCTTCCCCATAAGGGCTGTGCCGCAAAAAACGGCTCCGGCCGCTCCATCGGATTTCCCTGATAGGAATTTCTTCTATTTTCATACACTCTATCCTGATTCATGCCTGTTTTATTTCCTTTTTGCTCTTCCTTATACCATATGCACACCGCCGCCATTCTGCCGTTTTCCAGATCTCAAACACAATTTCACTTGCCAAAACCGCCGTTCCGTACTAAAATACAACCTGTATCTATTTTTCCGATACATCATATAGGAGTGAATATCATGAATCTGAATATGCAAGCTTTTAACATCAACACGCTGCTTGGCGGTCTCGATAAAGTCCGGGACGTCATGGGTGTTTACCAGCAGCAGCTTCTTCTGATTGTGATTGTTTTTGCCCTGCTGAACTGTTTCTTCGGCTATGCGCTCCGCAAACTCTGGAGCGTCATTCCCGGATTTTTTCTCGGCGCGGCCGCTGGTTATGCAGCGGGTACCTACACGAATCAGACCACGACGATCACCCTGGCGCTTGCCGTCGGCACCGGTCTTCTGACCGCAATCATTGCCTTCGTCCTCTACCGGATCGGACTTTTTCTTCTGATCTGCGGGCTCGTCGGCTTTTGCCTCTGGCATCTCGTTAATCCAAACGATATCACAGGTTATGGACTCGTCGCCCTCGTCGCTTTCGTGATCAGCCTGATCTGCGTTCCGTTCGAACGCATTTCCGTAATCCTGGTCACCTCCATCTGCGGCGCCCTCACGACGATCCGCATGGCATATTTCTTCAAGGACCTCGATCTGAACATGATGTTCTGGATTGTCTCTGCCATTCTCGCCGCAGCAGGCATGCTCTTCCAGTTTAAACCGTGGAAAGAGGCGGACTACTGGGAGGATGACGACGAAGAAGAACGCGAACACCGTGCAAAAGCGCGCGCCAGACGGAAGCGCAGATCCGGTTTCGACCCTCTTCCATCCAGAAAGAAGAAAAAGAAACGCCGCGGCTCCTCTTCCTCTTCTTCCGGCAACGCAAGAGATCCGTACCGCAGCTATCAGAAACCGTCGAACCGTACCCGTGTTTCGCAGAACACCATGTACGATTTCCGTTTTGTTCCGGAAGAACCTGACGATGACGACGATGAGAAAGATCTTCCGAAAATCATCCGCCGCCGGCCATCCGCAAAACCGGCCGCTCCGGAGGAGTTTGACGAAGAAGAAACATCCCCAAAAGCTTCCATGGGCGACACGAAGCCGTATACCTCTCCTTCCAAACCGCAGATCACCGAGGACGGCATCCCGGATGTCGATCTCTCCGCGATCCGGCAGCAGATTTCCGAAGAGGTACAGAGAATTTACGAAGACGATCAGAACTCGTAATCCGCACTGCAGCGCAGAAAACCCGGCAGGCAAAGGAACATTCCCTTGTCTGCCGGGTTCATTTTTTATCCTGATTTTCAGTTATAAAGATACTTCTGATTTGTCTCCAGATCGATCGTGTCTTTGTCGAGCCACTGATATCCCGTATCGATCTTCTGATCTACCGGAAGTCCCTGAATCGCGCGGACGGCCGCCACGATTGCCGCATAGCCAAGACCGTACGGATTCTGCGTTACGGTACCGTACTCGCGTCCCTCCTGGATCGCTTTCTGCTGTTTTTCACCGGAATCAAAACCGACAATCTGAATCTGCTCAGTATTTTCCATATCTGCCAGCGCATCCAGCGTCTGGTCTGCCATGTCTTCGTTCGTACAGAAGATGCCCTTCAGAGCCGGGTAGGTTTCAAGTGTATTTTTCAGCATGTCCGCGATGGATTCTTCTCCATCTCCGTAATTCACCTGAACCACTTTCACATCGGTATATTTTCTTCGATCTCTTTTTAAATGCTTCCACGCGCTCTACGCTGCTCTCGGTGTTGTACTGATGTGCAACAATCGCAACCTCTCCGCTGTTGCCGATGGCCTCGCAGAGATGATCTGCCGCAAGCTTTGCTGCCGCTGCGTGATCAGTCGCACATGTCGAGGTGATCAGATCACTCTCGATACCGGAATCCGCGATGATGACTGGAATCTGGCTGTCGGAAGCCTCTTCCATCTGTGCCTGTCCCGACTGCTGGTCAATGATACCAAGGATCAGCGCGTCCGGATTTTCCGAAATGACAGAGTCGATGATATTGATCTGAGAGTTGGTGTCACTTTCATTTTCCGGGCCTTCAAATGTCATATAAACTTTGTCGTTTCCGGTGTAGCCAAGCGAGGCGTTCAGATCGTCAAGTGCCTGCTGCGCACCGGCTTTTACGGCTTTCCAAAAACCGGCACTTAAGTCTTTTGCAACCACGGCGATGTAAGAGCCTTTTTCAACGTTAAGTCCATCCACGGTGTCGTACAATGCTTCCATGCCGTCTTTGTGCGGAACGGTGATTTCTATTCGTTTTTTGTCTGCTTCTTTTCCTTCATCTCCAGAGCTTTCAGAAGATGTGGATGCACTGGCTGACTCTGCTGTAGAATCTGCGCTGGACGATGAGGCCTCCGGGCTTTCTTCTGCCGCCGGAGTTTCTGTCACTTCCTGAGACGACGATGCTGCGGTGCTCTTGTCTGTCACTGCTTCTTTTCCGCATCCAGCTGCCGAGCACAGCAGGATTCCGGAAAGCAGTACTGCAATCATTCTGCGTTTCATAATTCTCCCTTTCTGCTTTGCCTGATGAATCATTTTCCATTACTTTTTTACAGTTTTGTTACATAACCTTTCTCTATTATACACAAACCGTAAAAATAGTCCAGTCCTGTTTTCTTATGATTTTCTGAACTTTTTTGCAATTTCACATAGTTCTGAATAGTTACACAAAGCTGTGGAAGATTTCACCTTCTGGTTTTACGGTAAACGAAAGCCGTTTGCCTGTCCGCGGATGCTTCAGCTCGAGATGATGCGCGCACAGCGCCAGAGATCCTTTCTCCTTCGCCCCATATTTTGCATCACCCGCCAGCGGATATCCCGCATGGGAAAACTGGACGCGGATCTGGTGGTGGCGGCCCGTTCCGAGGTGGATCTGCACCAGGGTTCGGTTCTCCTGTGTCCTTATCACTTCATATTCCAGCACCGCTTTTTTCGCTCCGGCGGTGCCTGGCTGTACGACGCGGGATGTGTTGCTCCGTCCGTCTTTTACAAGGAAATCCTCAAACTTCTGCACGCCCTGTTTTTCGATTTTTCCCTCACAGACGGCGAGATACTCTTTCTTCATCGTCCCGTCCTTCACCTGCCGTCCCAGTTTTCCTGCGGCGTCTTTGTTTTTCGCAAACACCAGCACGCCCTCAACCGGCTGATCGAGCCGGTGAACGACCGCCAGATATGGAATCTGAGTCCGCGCCTGACCCGGTGTTTCCGCCCTTGCCTGCTTCGCCAAATAATTCAGCAGCGCATGCTCCAGATCCATCTGTCCCATCCGCGCATTCTGCACTGCCATACCCGCGTGCTTGTGAACAACAAGAATATCGTTATCTTCCATTAAAATATCTTCTCTGCAAAATCCAGCCACTTTCTTCTCCTGTCCTGACTTCTTATTTTCGATACACGGATTTCTCCGCTGTTATGCTTTAAGAAGTATGCACCATTTCCGCCGCATCTGTCAAGAAAAACATGCCCGGCGGACGAATTACACAACACAGAAAGCGATCGCCATACCAATCATTTTTTCTGATACAGCGACCGCTTTTTCTTTATTTTCCATATTCAGTTTTTTCTCTACTTTCAAGGATTTTCACTGGTTTTCTTTCTTTACCGATCTGTGATCTTTGTTTTCGCTTTCGTTTGATATTTCAAAGATCGTTTCTCTTCCATTTCCCTGTTGTAGATTTTCTTTTTTTCGGGAAGATGTTCTTTTTCAGAGGCTTTTCCTTTGCGGTTAAGATTTCCACTCCGAAAATCTTTTCCTTAGGATTTCCTAAGATCTGCTCTGATCTCATGTTTATCAAAAGGTTTTCTTTCGAACTTCTTTTGTATGGATCTTTATCTCAGGTTTTCTTTCCTTTCGGAAGTCTCTCATCTTAAGAACATCTTCCTTTTCCCTTTTTTTCCATTCTTCTATAGAAGATTTCTCGTCTCTTTCTATGAAAATGGTTTGTTCTCTTGAAAAGGGGGTCCCAAGTCTTTCTCTTTGTACCTCTTGGTTAGGTTTTTGTTTTCTTGTTTCTTTGTGATTTTAATATAACAGATCCACCAGTATTTGTCAATACATTTTTTAAAATATTTTTACTGTTTTTTTATATCACTTTTCCTTTTCTTAATTATTGTGTTTATTTTCTGAATTTTATATTGTTTTCTGATATTTTGTTTCAAATAAGTGCGCAGAAAAAGAGCTATGAAACAGACTTTTCTCCTGCCACACAGCTCTTTCTCAAATACTTATCCTCTATAATAGTTGATCAGGCATCCCTTGCGGATGATTTCTCTCTCATCATCGGTCAGCGCGCCTAACGTCATCTCGAACGGAACAAGTGCTCCGTCTTTTACAACGTACGCTTTGATCACATCGGCTTTCTCTTCCACTGCCTTGCGGATCTCCGGTACAAAGATGTAATCTCCGTTTGTAAACGGCAGATCTCTCTCCGGGATCAGGAATGGAAGCATGCCCCAGTTGATCAGGTTGGAGCGGTAGCGCTTCGTTGCATACTCGTTGGCGATGTTTGCCCAGCCGCCTAATACCTTCTGGCAGGAAGCTGCCTGCTCACGCGCAGAGCCGTCGCCCGGTTTTACAGCGAAGATGGTGGATCCGACACCGACGTTTGTCTTGTCGATATCCGGGTACTGGGTATGGATGGCTGCGAAGACCGGTTTCAGTTCCGGAAGTGCCTCTGCCGGGCAGTTTCCTTCCTGGATGGCTTTCTCTGCGACCTGTACTTCTTTTGCACGTCCCACGTAAGCCGGATCTTTTCTTGACAGGGTGAACTCTGCCAGTCCGAGCGGGTTGGAACGGAAGGAAGAAGTCTCGCCGGATGGAATCAGCTCGTCGGTTGTCGTAACCGGATCGTGGATCTCGGAAACAACCTTCAGAATCAGGTTCTCGGCAAGCTGCGGCATAGCCGGCCAGTCTTTGATGTTCGGTCCGAACTGGATTTCTACAGACGGATCTGCCACACCCTTGCTGTCGAAGACACGGTTCTCGTAAATCTTCTTGTCGAAGTGGTATGCCGGTTTCGTGTATGTTCCGGTGAACTCGTCTGCTGCGGTCAGGAATCCCTTGTTTGCTGCGGTTGCTGCAATGGAACGTGCATCCATCAGGGCAACGGAAGAAATCTGACCGTTCTGGATCTTGGATCCCTCGCGGTTCGGGAAGTTTCTGGTGGAGTGACGGATTGAGAACGCATTGTTTGCCGGAGTATCGCCTGCGCCGAAGCACGGTCCGCAGAATGCGGTTTTTACGATCGCACCGGTTTCCAAAAGGTCTGCCAGTTTTCCGTTTCTTGCCAGCTCCATATAGATCGGGGTACTTGCCGGGTAAACACTTAAGGTGAACGCATCGTCGCCAATGCTGTGGCCTTTCAGGATATCGGCTGCGTCGCAGATGTTCTCAAATCCGCCGCCGGCGCATCCTGCGATGATTCCCTGGTCTACCAGGAGTTTTCCGTCGTGTACTTTATTTTTCAGAGTGAACGGAACTTTTCCGTCGAGGCTGATGGCTGCTTTCTTCTCTACATCGCTCAGGATGTCATCGAGGTTTGCTTTCAGCTCTTCAATGGTATAAACATTGCTCGGATGGAACGGCATCGCGATCATCGGTTTGATCTTGTCGAGTTCTACTTTTACAACGCCGTCATAGTAAGCAACCGCGCCAGGATTCAGCTCTTTGTAATCTGCGCTTCTGCCGTGGATCTGATAGAACTCGCTGATTTTCTCATCGGTTCTCCAGATGGAGGACAGACACGTTGTCTCGGTTGTCATAACGTCCACACCGATCCGGTAATCTGCGCTTAAGGAAGATACGCCAGGTCCTACGAACTCCATAACTTTGTTCTTTACGTAACCATTTGCAAAGACTGCACCGATGATGGCAAGTGCAATATCCTGCGGTCCTACGCCCGGCTGCGGTGCGCCTGTCATGTAAATTGCGATCACTCCCGGCATAGCGATATCATATGTTTTGGAGAGAAGCTGTTTTACCAGTTCCGGTCCGCCCTCGCCCATGGCCATGGTTCCGAGTGCACCGTAACGGGTGTGGGAGTCGGATCCGAGGATCATTTTTCCGCCGCCGGCAAGCATCTCGCGGGCAAACTGATGAATTACTGCCTGATGAGGCGGTACATAGACGCCGCCGTACTTTTTCGCACAGGTAAGACCAAACATGTGGTCATCTTCGTTGATGGTTCCGCCGACTGCGCAAAGGGAGTTGTGGCAGTTGGTCAGCACGTACGGTACCGGGAATTTTTCCAGTCCTGACGCGCGCGCGGTCTGAATGATTCCAACAAAAGTAATGTCATGCGATGTAAGTTTGTCAAATTTGATCTGCAGATTTTCCATGTTGCCGGAAACATTGTGGTCTTTTAAGATTCCATAGGCAATGGTTTCTTTTGCAGCATCCGCCGGACACGGCACAGCGCCGGTACGCGCTTTGAGTTCCGCGCGGCCTTCTTCTGTATCCGGGATGATATCGATTCCGTTGACAAGGTATGCACCTGTGTTCAGTAATTCAATCATGTCGTTCCTCTCCTCTTGTTGTTGATAAAATGTTAGGGTCAAAAAGTCTTTTGACCCCTTCGATACCCGGATTGCTCCGTGCTTTGCACTCCCGCAATCCTGTACGGCTCTGAACGGTTTTACAGATTTTCGCTGTTGTTCATATACGTCATGTAGCTTACGACCATCATGGCAATTTTAAAGGTCAGCGCATCGTCAAATTTACGAATGTCGAGTCCTGTGCTCTTCTCGAGCTTCTCCAGACGGTACACCAGAGTATTTCTGTGTACATAGAGCTGACGGGATGTCTCGGACACATTCAGGTTATTTTCAAAAAATTTATTGATTGTGGTCAGTGTTTCCTCATCGAACGTATCCGGCAGATTTTCGCCGAAGACTTCGGTCATAAACATTTCGCACAGCGGAATCGGGAGCTGATAGATCAGACGGCCGATGCCGAGGTTGTTGTATGGTACCACGTTTTTGTCTGCGTAGAAAATTTTTCCTACTTCAAGCGCCATCTTCGCTTCTTTGTAGGAACGCGAAACACTCTTAATCTCGCTGACCGGATTTCCGTAAGAAACACGTACCTGGGACATTGCCTCTGCATTCAGCATATCAACCAGCATTCTTGCGGTCTGGTTCATATCCTCGAAGGTGTCGGTATCCTTCAGTTCTTTTACAATGATAATGCTCTTCTCATCGACTGCGGTGATGAAATCTCTCGGTCTTGAAGCAAAGAGGCTCTTTACTGTCTCCTGTGCGCTGATGTCTTTTTCCAGCTTCGTCTCTACCATGTAAACAACGCGGCGCACATCTGTGTCGATGCGAAGCTTTTTCGCGCGGTTGTAGACATCCACCAGAAGAAGATTGTCGAGAAGAAGGTTCTGGATAAAGTTGTTTTTGTCCAGACGCTCTTTGTATGCAATGATAAGATTCTGAATCTCACATACGGCAACCTTTCCGATCATATATGCATCGTCGCTGCTTCCTTTAGAAATCAGAATATACTCCACATTCTGGTTGTCATATACTTTAAAATAATGATATTCCTGTACAATCTGGCTGTCCGCAGCGGATAATACAAAAGAACGGATGCTTTCTGCATCAATCGCGGTTTCCGGGAATGTGGTCACCAGCAGAACACCATCCGTATTCGTCACACATAAATCAATTCTTGTAATATTTCTTAATTCATCAAGGGTTTTCTGTAATACCTGACTTGATACCAAATCTGCCACTTCCTTTCTCCTGGCGTATTTTACTCCAGGGTGCGTCTTATCTATAACTATAGCTTATTTTTTCTCATTGGCAACTATTTTTTGCTTCGCAAAAGGAGGGCGGTGCATATGCAAAAAGGACCGGCATCCGAACGGATGCCGATCCTTTTCTCTATGTTTGCGCATACGCGCTGATGTTCATATGGATTAGTTGGTAATGGTGATCTCTGTCTCTTTGTCGAACAGATGAACTTTCTCCATATCCAGAGCAAATTTAACGGTATCACCGCTTCTTGCAGTTGTACGAGGATCTACGCGGGCTGTCATTGGGAAGCCTTCGCAATCGAAGTACAGGTAAACTTCTGCACCTAACAGCTCGTATACGTTGATCTTGCACTCAACTACGCTGTCTTTGGAAGTTTCGATGAACATCTGAGAATCATGTACGTTCTCAGGACGGATACCCATAACAACGGTCTTTCCGTCATATCCGCCGTCGATAACAGCTTTTGCTTTGGAAGCCGGCAGTTTCATGTTGTATTTACCAACAGTAAGAGTAACGTCGTTTCCGTTAACTTTTACTTTTGCATCCAGGAAGTTCATCTGCGGAGATCCGATGAATCCTGCAACGAACAGGTTGCCCGGTGCGTTGTACAGGTTCTGCGGGGTATCTACCTGCTGAACAACTCCGTCTTTCATAACAACGATTCTGGTACCAAGTGTCATAGCCTCGGTCTGGTCATGTGTTACGTAGATGATGGTAGCGCCCAGTCTCTCATGCAGTTTGGAAATCTCGGTACGCATCTGTACACGAAGTTTTGCATCCAGGTTTGACAGAGGCTCGTCCATAAGGAATACTTTAGGATCACGTACGATTGCACGTCCCATAGCAACACGCTGTCTCTGACCACCGGAAAGAGCTTTCGGTTTACGGTCAAGCAGTTTCTCCAGGTCAAGGATTTTAGCTGCTTCTTTAACCTGTTTGTCGATCTGATCTTTCGGAACTTTTCTCAGTTTCAGGCCGAATGCCATGTTATCATATACGGTCATGTGCGGATACAGAGCGTAGTTCTGGAATACCATTGCGATATCACGGTCTTTCGGCTCTACATCGTTTACTACTTTATCGTCAATTTTCAGAGTACCATCGGAGATCTCCTCAAGACCTGCGATCATACGAAGTGTTGTAGATTTACCACATCCAGATGGTCCTACGAAGATGATAAACTCTTTGTCAGCGATTTCCAGGTTGAAGTCTTTTACTGCTTCAAAACCGTTCGGATATCTTTTTGTAATGTGCTGTAAAGATAAACTTGCCATTTTTGAATCCTCCCTAAATGAACATCATGCGTTTTATTATGAGTTTTGCATTTGCATCTCTCTTGCTTATGGGACTAGTATACCTTTTCTACCCGCATTCGACCATGCCACAATTACACAAACTTTCCTCCGGCAGATTGGCAATTCTGCTTTCGGATTTTCTCGAACCGTTCTCTTCTGTCCACTTTGCACAAACAAAATGTTCACTCTTATACAAAATGACGAAACGAAAAGTTTATATTCTCTTCATTGCATTTTTCTGAAAAATTCGCTATACTTTTCTATGATGTCTGCCAGCCGGAACGTTAATCGGCGGCACACTTAATTCAACAGAAAAGAGGAACAAATTATGAGTTTTTTCAGCCTGGACAGTAAGTTCTCGCAGATTATGGGCCGTGTCTTCGACCTGATGATGCTGAACATTATTTTCCTTATTATGTGTATCCCGATTGTGACAATCGGCGCCAATTTCACAGCAATGTACTACGTCACGCTGAAGATGATCAAAAATGAGGAGACGTATATCTTCCGTACCTACTGGAAATCCTTCCGCGAAAACTTCAAGCAGGCAACTGCCATCTGGCTCATCCTGCTGGCGGTTCTGATTGTTCTGATTCTTGATCTTCTGCTGGTCATGAGAATGCCGGGTACCATCACCTACCTGCGTTTTGTTTTCCTGGTACTGATCTTTTTCGAGGCCATGGTACTTTCCTATGTATTTCCGGTACTGAGCCGCTTTGACAATACTGTAAAAAACACGATCAAGAACTCCATCCTGATGGCAATCCGCCACCTGCCGTGGACCATCATGATCCTGCTCGTCAATCTCTGTCCGCTGCTGATCTATGTATTCTCCACGACAAAGATTGTCAGCTATCTGATTCTTCTGATGTTCCTTCTGGGCTTTTCCACGGTAGCGCTTGGATGCTCCTGGTTCTTCGTAAACAAAATCTTCCCATTCTATATGCCGGAGGAAGAAAAAGAGGTTCTGACCCCGGAAGAAGAATCCTTGCGGGCACTGGAGGCCATGGACAGACCAAGTCCTCTGACTGAGCACGCTGCGGTCACAGAAGAAAAATCTGATAAAGAGACAGATAATTCGTCAAAATAGCAATTACAAGCAATTCAACTATGAGAAACACGCTCCGCGAGTTTCTCAAGTTATCGCGGCAGTCGCCAAGGTCTCGTGCAAGCACGGACTTTGGCTCGTTACTCGCGTAAATCAAAACGCCCTGCCGGAAACACACAGAATATGTGGTTTCCGGCAGGGCGTTTTTTCTTTCATTTTGTATAGCTCTGAACAGTTATGAAATTTTTATTCTTCTAGATCGTGTCTGAAGAAGGCTTTTCCAGATCTTCTTCCGGCATTTCCGGCTTTGCTGTGTACCCGGAAGCCTCCGGCTTTTTCTCTTTTACAGCCTCATCAAACGTAATCGTCACCTTGAACAGATCGCCATCCAGATAAATATCAAACGTGCCATGCTGCAGAACGGTCAGGTTCTTTGCAATGGAAAGCCCTAAACCACTGCCCTCCGTACTTCGGCTGACGTCACCGCGGATAAACCGCTCCGTCAGCTCATCCGCCTCACAGTTCAGCGCATTTTCTGATATATTTTTGATGGAAAACTGTATTTTCCCATCCTTCCGGATCGCGTCCACATAAACTCTTGTCCCCGGCATCGCATACTTGCAGACATTTACGTACAGGTTTTCCAGCACACGCCAGATGCGGCGGCTGTCCGCACAGATCAGAAGCGGCTCCGGCTGAAGAATACAGATCAGATCAAGATTACGGCTTTCAAACCGCTCGGCAAACTCTCCGTTCACCTGCTGTACAAGTTCGTTCAGGTTCAGGTTCATAAATTCCAGTTTAATGTTTCCGGAACTGATCTTCGATGCCTCGACAAGGTCCTCCGTCAGCTGTTTCAGGCGCTGTGATTTTTCGTCGAGTACGCGGATATAATCTTTCGCTTTCTCGTTTTCAATATTTTCCCGTTTCAGCAGATCGACATAATTAATAATAGAAGTAAGCGGTGTCTTGATATCGTGGGATACGTTGGTGATCAGATCCGCTTTTAAGCGCTCGCTCTTCATCTGCTCCTGCACTGCCGCTTTCATTCCCTCTCCGAGCGAATTGACAATTCCGGCAAGCTGAAGGTTGTCTTCCCCCGGCAGCTCCGTCAGGTCAATCTTGTAATCCAGATCGCCCGCAGCAATCTCTTTTAAGCCATGTTCAATCTGTTTTCTTCCGGATGCCTCGCGCAGCAGAAGAAGCAGCACTGCGGCATCCATCACCAGGGTAAGGAATACGCCGAACATTCCGAAGCCGCAGCAGAGAATGATCTGCACGCCGCAGAAAACGCAGAACATAAGGATCGTTCGCTCCGACTCCTGTCTGCCTTCATAGAAGGTTCTTCCGGCAGACACGATCCGGTGGCCGACGCAGTACAAAAACGACTGTTTCCAGACGTTGCGTGCTTTGATCCGGCGCACCAGTGAGCAGTACGGAATCAGTGTGATCAGAAATCCGGCGAGGATGCCCGATGCGGCCACCAGGCTTCGCCATGTATCTGCTTCATTTCCATAGGATCCGCTGTAGATGTAGTTTCCGTCAAAATTCTGGATATAATGAACGCCGCCGTAGGAAAGTTCGATGCAGACAGCAACGATTCCAACTGCTCCCATCACAATCAGGATGGCGGCTGCAGCTGCGATTTCCGTGTACCACTGATCGAAAAAGTAAAGGCGGATTTCTTTGTTTTTCCATTTCTTCCTGCCTGCAGTGTGAACAGGACCAGGCAGACCAGCGTTCCGATTCCGCCAACTGCAATCATCAGAAGAAGGAGCTGCATTTTCGGAAGCCACTGGCTGTAGATCTCACTGTACTGGGAGAAATAGTCGCTTGCTGCCAGATCCGGATCCAGTGCAACAAAGATCTTCTGATAATTATCTGCAATCTGATTGTTCAGCAGATAGCTTCTCGCTGCTTCCACGGCCGGGCTGTTTTTCTGTTGCATAAGAACGGACTTTGTCGGCACCGCCGGTCCGGTCAACAGCAAAGGCGAACGGATAGGGCGATTTCTGCGCAATGGCTGTTGTGTAACCATTTTTCCAGGAATCCACATTCGTATAGATATTTCCTTCTTTATCCTCCAGACAGTACCAGAGATTGGCATCGTCCGCATCGACGCTGATGCCGCTCTCCTGGTTTTTAAAAGCAGCAACTTCTTCCGTGACCCCGGAAAGTGTCATATACAGATCGCGGATGGATACCTTTTTCAGATTTGCCGCCGCGTACTCATAGAGGTACGTTCCCGCTTTCGTTTTCTGCGTTTCCAGGCTCATTCCCTGATCGTATAGATACAAAAACTGGGAGGAAACATCAGCAGGATCAATTTTTTTCTCTTTCAGGCTTTTCACTGCATTATCGGAAGGAAAGTAGACCTCGCCGTCCGGGGAAAAGCTGTCAAACGTCTCTGCATCTGCCGCGCTCACTTCTTCGGTGAGTGCGGCTACATCCGTCTCTTCTGTTTCCTGGCTCACGTCAGTTCCATCTTCGTATGCAAGATAGGCTTCTTTGTCAATTCCGGCATCGTTCGTCGCATAATTGTCCGCAGTATACGCTGCCACCTCATTGAGGTCTGCGCTGCTGCCGTCATCGTACATCTTGACAAGCTGGTCAATGGTGTACGTTGTACTTATCCCGCCGCTTCCCTCTCCATCGGTTGCAAAGGCACGGTAATCAATCTCTTTTGTTCCGTCGTATCGACCGTTTGTGCCGAATTTACTCATATCATTATAGTAGCTCATGACGTTATGAAGCTGCCGCTGCACCAGTGTGCCGCATGCGGTGGTTTCTTCAAACGCATACTTTTTTGCTGCCGCATTCGGCGTCAGGCCGACGCTGGAAAGCATCAGTGTCTGAATGCCCCCGAACAGCGCACTGGCGGCAAAAACGATCAGCAGAAGAAAACGATCAGCTTCCCCGTCAGGCTGTAGAGTTTTCGTTCTTTCACAATTATTCACTCCTTATTATTGTTTCTCAATCTTATACCCAATTCCCCATACAACTTTCAGATAGCGCGGCTCCTTCGGGTTGATTTCGATTTTCTCACGGATGTGACGGATGTGGACCGCAACGGTGTTGTCCGCACCGATCGCCTCCTCGTTCCAGATGCTCTCGTAGATCTGTTCAATCGAAAATACCTTGCCTGGATTTTTTACCAGCAGCAGGAGAATGTTGTATTCGATCGGGGTCAGTTTGACTGGTTCGCCCTCGACGCTGACTTCTTTTAAATCGTCGTTGACGAGAAGACCCCCGACCTGATACACATTTTCTCCGTCGTCCGCCGGAAGATTTCCAAGTTTCGTGTAGCGCCGCAGCTGAGATTTCACCCTCGCCACCAGCTCGAGCGGATTGAACGGCTTCGTCACGTAATCATCCGCGCCGATGTTCAGTCCCAGAATTTTGTCCACATCCTCTGATTTTGCGGACAGAATAATGATCGGAATACTGCTCTTTTCCCTGATTTTCAGCGTCGCACGGATGCCGTCCAGTTTCGGCATCATGACGTCGATAATCAGCAGCTGAATCTCCTCCCTCTCGAGCATCTGGATGGCCTGCATGCCGTCATATGCTTTCAGCACATGATAGCCCTCCTGGGTCAGATAAATCTCAATGGCGTCTACAATCTCTCTATCATCATCACATACTAAAATGTTGTACATTTCTTCTTTCTCCACCTTTCATTTTTTCTTTTCCGGCACTTTTTTTCCGCGCCGGACCTCCCACATGATTCAAAGATGATTGTACCGCAAATTCCCTCAAGTTGCCAGATGTCTTTTGTTTTCATCCTTACTGTACCAAAGGAATCTTTAGGTCCGCAAAGGAAAATCTTAAGTTTCTATAAAGTTTTGTCTGTGAATTCAGAGCTCAAACATTTTTTAGACAATTGCAATTATTTTCTTAGCACATCCTGCTTGCCGTCTATGCGGATCTCAATAATTTAAAGATCATCAACGACCGATACGGGCATGAAGAAAGGGACTTCTCCATCCGCCTTGTCGGACAGTTTCTGCAGGATTCCATCGGCAAACGCGGTGTCTGCGGACGCATCGGCGGCGATGAATTCGCATATCTTGTTCCGTGTTCCGACGAAACAATGTCCAGGGATCTGTACCGGACGCTGCACTCCGCATTCGACATTTTTAATAGAACGAACGAAAAAGCATATAATATTACCGTTTCCACCGGCTTTTATCTGCTTCCGAAAGACATGGATTCCACACTTCCGGAGATGCTCGCGCATGCGGATGCAATGCTTTACGAGGAGAAACAGAAACGAGATAAGAATGTTGCGAAAATTTTACCAAAATAGGAATTGATTTTTTCTGGAAAGCAGTTAGAATACTTGAGGGATGATTTTTGAATCCCGTATTTCAAGCGAAACAGACCGGCAAAAAACGGCTGTTTGATCAAAAAATTTCTAAAAAAAGGCAGGTGAACAGAATGGATAGTTGTGATTCTCATGGGCGAAGTACCAGCATAGGACGGGAACCGGAAAATATGCAGGATGACGGCCATCCTTCTGTCCTGCTTTAATCTTAAATATTTTCCCTTCTTATCCTATGAAAACCCGAAGTAAGACACATGATCCAAACCAGTTTTGAAACGTAATTCTCTGGTTCTTTTTTCGTGTGCTTTTACTGCCCTGTGAGGGTTCCAACATGCTTTTTCGCACCGACAGCACGCATGTTTTTTTTCTGCTGTCAAAAAAAAGAATGGAGGATAACGAAAAAATGGAAAAACGAGTACAGGATTATACCCAGGAGATCCTGGATACAATCCGCAGTAACTCTTCTCCGGCTGTCATGGGCAGCCGCCTGGAAGATTACCACGAAAATGACCTGGCAGATGTTCTGCCGCTTTTAACGGTTCCGGAGCGATGCAAACTGTACCGCATTCTGGACACGGACATGCTGTCCGATATTTTTGAGTATGCTGAATCCGACAACGTAGCCGAGTACCTCGAAGAGATGGATGTCAAAAAAGCCGCTTCCATCCTCTCCAAAATGGAGACCGATGCACTGGCCGAGGTTCTGCAGAAACTCGACAAAGCAAAGAAAAACTTCTGATCGAACTGCTCGATCCGGAAGTACGCCACGATATTGAGATGATCGCCTCCTTCGATGAAGATGAAATCGGTAGCCGCATGACGACAAACTGCATCATCATCCGCGAGGATCTGAATGTCAAACAGGCGATGAGCAGCCTGATCGATCAGGCCGCAAAGAACGACAACATCTCTACCATCTTTGTTGTCAATGCGCAGCAGAAATTTTACGGAGCGATCGATCTGAAAAACCTGATCATCGCAAGACGCGACGAGACGCTCGAGGATCTGACCGTAACTTCTTACCCGTACGTATATGCAGAGGAGCCGATCAACGAGTGTATCGAAGAACTGAAGGATTATTCCGAGGATTCTATTCCGGTCCTCGACAATGACAACCGCCTGCTCGGTGTCATCACATCATCAAACATCATCGACCTGGTTGATGATGAGATGGGTGAGGACTACGCGATGTTCGCAGGTCTGACCGCAGAGGAGGATTTAAAAGAGCCGTTAAAAGACAGTATGAAAAAACGTCTTCCATGGCTGATCATCCTGCTCGGTCTTGGCATGCTGGTTTCTTCTGTAGTCGGTATTTTCGAACAGGTTGTCACAACCCTTCCGATCATCATGACCTTCCAGTCCCTGATCCTTGACATGGCCGGAAACGTTGGTACCCAGTCCCTGGCTGTTACCATCCGTGTCCTGATGGATGAGTCCCTGACCGGAAAACAGAAATTACAGCTTGTTTTCAAGGAAATGCGCATCGGTTTCTGCAATGGTCTTCTGCTTGGTGTTCTGTCCTTTGCTGTCATCGGACTTTTCATCTTCTTATTCAAGGGAAAGACCATGATGTTCGCATTTTCCGTTTCGGCCTGCATCGGTATCGCGCTGCTGCTGGCTATGCTGATTTCCAGTGCCGTCGGCACCTGCATTCCGCTGTTCTTTAAAAAGATCCACATCGATCCGGCGGTTGCTTCCGGCCCGCTGATCACAACGGTCAACGACCTTGTCGCTGTCATTACGTTCTATGGCCTGAGCTGGCTGTTCCTGATCGAGATGCTGCATCTGGCAGGCTGACCGCGTAATCTGTACCGTAAAACAAAAGATGCCCTTTTAAGAGGCAGATATCAACTTTTTCTGGTTTCGGAAAAAGCTGATATCTGCCTCTTATCTTTTCTCTTCCCTTCTTTACATTCCAAACAGAAACCGATATAATAGCAGGTAACGGTGCTTTTATGCTTTGACGTTTCACAGTGCCGCAAATATTTTGAAATGAGGGTTTTTGAAAACATGATTGTCAATCTCATCACCACAGTCTACAACTTTCTCTGGGGCGATCTTTTTACGATTCCGCTCCCGGGCGGCGGCAGTCTCGGAATCTCCCTTCTGATTCTTCTGCTGATCCCAACCGGCATCTATTTTACGATCCGGACACGTTTTCTTCCTATCCGTCTGTTCCCGGACATGATCCGTGCCCTGTCGGAAAAGAAAAATGAAAAAAGCAGCCTTTCTTCTTTTCAGACACTGATCGTTTCCACCGCAACGCGTGTCGGTATGGGAAATCTGGTCGGCGTTGTCGCTGCAGTCTCCGCCGGAGGCGCAGGTGCTGTGTTCTGGATGTGGGTGACGGCTATCATCGGCTCGTCTACCGCGTTTATCGAAGCTACGCTCGCACAGCTTCACAAAGAAGAAGATCCTCTGTACGGCGGCTACCGCGGCGGTCCTGCCTACTACATTCACGATCTGGTTGAAGACCACCTCAAGAAGAAAAACGATACGTTCTGCCGGCTGTTCTGTTTGCCATTGCCGGTCTGATCTGCTGGTGCGGTATCAGTCAGGTAATCAGCAACTCCGTGGCTTCTTCTTTTAAAAATGCATTTTCCATTCCGCCGCTTTACACCAGTATCATGCTGGTGATTCTTTCTGCAATCATCGTACTGCGGAAAAATGCAACCGTAAAGGTGCTGGATTTTATAGTTCCTGTCATGGCAGTCTGCTATTTCTTTATCACACTGTTTATCATCGCAGTCAACCTCCGTCAGATTCCTTCTGTGTTTGCACGCATTTTTGAGGAAGCCTTCGGACTTCGTCAGATGGCCGCCGGCGGTTTTGGTGCTGTTCTGATGAACGGTGTAAAGCGTGGTCTGTTTTCGAATGAAGCCGGTTCCGGCTCCGCTCCATGCGCCGCTGCCGCCGCAGAATGTGACCGCCCGACCAAAGCAGGCCTTGTACAGGCGCTCGGCGTTTTTGTTGACACAATCGTCATCTGCAGCTGCACCGCAATGATTATGCTGCTTGCACCAAAGGATCTGATTAATGGCCTTTCCGGCATGGATCTCTTGCAGACCGCCATGCAGTATCATCTGGGAAAATTCGGTGTGATTTTTATCGCACTTACGCTGTTTTTGTTCAGCTTTTCCACGTTCCTCGGCATTTTGTTCTATGCAAGAAGCAACGTTGCCTACCTGTTCGGTGACAAGTGGTGTTTCCAGACCGCTTACAAGGTTCTTGCACTTGTAATGCTGTTTATCGGCGGTATTGCCGCATACACTTTTGTGTGGGATCTTGGTGATGTCGGCATCGGGCTGATGACAATTTTCAACATTATTGCACTGTATCCACTTGCAGGTGAGGCGCTTTCCGAGTTAAAATCATATGAGGAGTCGAAGAAATTGTAAATCCTGTGGATTGCTGTTTCGGACCGAAAAAAGGGGTTTTTAGAAAAAGGAGGTTTTTACACATGATCATTGAACCATCAAACTACACGTATGAGACAATGCCGGACTACACAGACGCGGTAGACGGCGCCGTGGAAATTCCGGTGACCGGAGAGGAAATGGAGATCCGCTATGCGCATGAAGTTGTCTACGACGAGGCGCACAATCTTCATCTGGAAATTTTCACACCATTCCAGATGGCGCACCCGGAGCGCACCTGGCCGTGCATCACATTTATTCAGGGATCCGCCTGGATGAAACAGTATGTCTACCAGAAGGTCGGCATGATCGCCCGTCTGGCGCAGCGCGGCTACGTTGTTGCAATCGTCGAATACCGTCACAGCGGAATCGCACATTTCCCAGCGCAGATCATCGACGCAAAAAATGCGGTACGTTTTCTGCGTGCGCATGCGGAGGAATACAAGCTGAATCCATCGCAGATGCTCCTGATGGGAGATTCTTCCGGCGGACAGGTTTCTTCCGTTGCCGGCATGACCGCAAAGAGCGGAAAACTTGACGAGCCGATCAATGAGGAAAGCTGCGAGGTATGCGGTATTATCGATCTGTACGGAGCTGTTGATGTGACACTGCCGTACGGCTATCCGATAACGCTGAACCATCAGAAACCGGACAGCCCGGAGGGCATGCTGATGGGCTATGACATTACCGAGCATCTTGAGGAGGCTAAGGCAGCCTGCTCCAAAACATACGTGAACGAGGATTTCCCGCCGATGCTGATCGCACACGGCACCAAGGACACGATGGTGTTCTGCCAGCAGAGTGTCGATCTCTACCACGCATTAAAGGATGCCGGAAAAGATGTACAGCTGTATCTTCTTCGCGGCGCAGACCACGGCGGTGCCGCATTCTGGACCGAGGAAATGATTACCGTTTACGATAACTTCTTCAAAAAATGTTTGGGTGAATAACATGAGAATTGCTTACTGCGAAGATGAACCGGCGCAGCGTTCCCGGATGGAAATGCTGCTCCGCACCTTTGCGGAGCGAAAAAGGCTTCCTCTGACCGTGGAAGCCTTTTCAGACTCCGCCGCTTTTCTGTTCCAGTATCCCGGCTCGTATCCGTTTGATCTCATCTTTCTCGATATTGATCTCGGCGGAATGGACGGCATGGCGCTGGCGCGGAAAATCCGTGAAACGGACAGTGAGGTGCCGATTCTCTTTCTGACGAATCATAAAGAATATGTTTTCGAAGGATATGAGGTGCAGGCGTTCCGGTATCTCTTAAAGCCGGTGACAGAGGATACACTGTTTCCGCTGCTCGAGGAGCTGCAGGCGATGCGCGGACAGGAAAAGCCGCATCTGCTGCTTTCACTTGGCGGGGAGACGCAGAAGCTGTTTCTCTCCGACCTGCTTTTTGTGGAATCCGATAATCATTATCTGACGCTGCATACAGCCGCCGGAATGGAAACTTTTAAGAAAAATCTGTCGGAGTTCCGCGAAGAACTTTCTGCCGCATGGCAGGCTTCTGGTGAGACGGGGGAATGTTTTGCGGCCGCACACCGGAGTTATCTTGTGAATCTCGCTCATGTGGAGCGGATCACGCGGACGGAATGTCTCTTGTCGGACGGAACAAAAATTCCGGTCAGCCGCGGATGCTATGCATCACTCAACCATGCGTTCCTGCAGTTTTACCGGCCGAATGCGTTTTAAAGGTTTTGCATTTTTAATTTCCAATTCCGAACGAACCGAGGTGATGTTTCATGGCGCACATTCCTTTTTATCCCATTATCTGGAACGCAAAAATATCGAATACCAGAACCAGCTTCTCGCCCGCCAGGTCGAGGAAGTGCAGAATATCTATCTGACAATGCGCGGCTGGCGCCATGATTACCACAATCATCTGCAGTCAATGAAGGCATATGTTGAGATGGGACAGTATGATAAGCTGCAGGAATATCTCGGGCTGCTCGAAAATGATCTCGATCAGGTCAACCAGCTCTGCGACTCGGGGAATGTGAATCTCGATGCGATTTTAAATTCCAAAATTTCACTCGCCGAAAAGAACGGCATCCGCGTGGATTACAAGGCAGCCTGCCCGGCCAATCTTACGGTGAGTGATATTGATCTCTGCGCGCTGATCGGAAATCTGATTGACAATGCGGTGGAAGCATGCGAGGGCCTTGCGGATCCCTATATCCGGCTTTTATATTGGTGTGCTGAAAAACCAGCTGTATATTTCCGTTACGAATGCAACAAAGGATACTGTGCGGAAGCTGGACAGCGAGTATATCACCACGAAGCGCGGAAATCACGGGCATGGGCTGAAACGGATCAATCTTGTTGTGGAAAAGTACGAAGGATATATCAACCGGCAGAACGAGCCCGGCGTTTTCGTGACGGAGATTATGCTGCCGCTGTAAAAAGCTCTTTCCAGGATTTTTTGATTTTGTCCGATGATTCTACAGAGAAATTTTGCAGAACGTGAACACTTTTTTTGCTGTTCGCGTTCTTTTTTGTTCCATTTACGTACTTTTCCCCCGTGTTTTGCATGAATATGGTAGGATAACTACAGTTCACGAAAGACATGTGACAGAGGAGGTCTTTATGTATTCATTATGGTCTAACTACATTTATATTCATCGGGAGCTGTGGCATTACAGCAAAAAGCCGTTTCTCTTTCAGGCACTCGAAATCGTCTCACAGGTGCTCACCGGCTTTTTCGGGATTCTGCTTCCTGCCGGGATTCTCCTGTTTCTGGAACAGAGCAGCGGCTTTTCCGGATTTGCACTTGGAACGCTCGTTCTCTTTCTTTGCTATGCCGTTGTTTTTGTCAGCCACACCTTTCTGCAATCGCGGAACGCCTGGCAGTATACCGAATTCCGGACCGGCTTTTTTACGCGCCGCCTTCTCTGTCATTTCATGCAGATAGATTATGCGGTTCTGACAGAACCAAAAACGCTGCAGCTCGCCGAAAAAGCCGTCGGAGCCACCTGCAGCAACTGGGTCGGCGTGGAAGGCATGTTCCGATACGATGTCACAATTTATTCTTCGTTTCTTGGGCTGATTCTCTACGCAGGACTGATCGGAACCGTCCATCCGGCTATCATTCTTCTGCTGCTTGTGCTCTCGGTTCTGCAGTTTCTCAGCTACCGCCGCGCGGCTTCTTACGAAGTCCGCCGCAGAGACGATCTGTCTGAAATTGAAGTATCGCAGCGCTATTTCCAGAAACAGTCGTACAACACATCCGCCGGAAAGGATATCCGTCTGTATCAGCTGAACGGATGGCTCGATGGTGTTTATCGCCAGCTCAACAAGCGGTATCAGAAAATTCTGTTCCGCATCCGCAGCGCCTACTTTGCAAATGATCTGCTGACACTTACACTACAGCTTCTGCGCGACGGAATCTGCTATGGCTTTCTGATTTACCGTCTATCCCACGGCACGATGACCGTATCCGGCTTTGTGCTTGCGCTCGGTGCCGTCTCCGGTTTTTCTTCATATTTTAACGAGATCACCGCCGCGCTCTCCAAATCCGTGCTCTGTCTCGAGCAGATCCGCTGGCTGCGGGAATTCTTCGATCTCCCGTTCCCTGCAGGCCACACGCTGCCGTTCCGGCCGGAACTTGCGGAAGAAAAACCGCTGGAAATCTGCTTTTCCCACGTCTCGTTTTCCCATCCGGGCGGCGATAAAAGGATCCTCGATGATGTCAGTTTTACACTCCATGCGGGCGAGCATACGGCACTTGTCGGCATCAACGGCGCCGGAAAATCCACCATTGTCAAGCTGATCTGCGGGCTATATCAGCCAACGGAAGGGAATATCACCATCAACGGCATTCCCCTTGGCAGTCTGAATCCGGCACAGTATTACAAAGCAATCGCGGCGGTCTTTCAGGACCCGTTTGCACTCTCGTTTTCGATTGCAGAAAATGTGAGCTGCTCCCCACTGGAAGAGACCGATCGTAACCGTTGCCGAGAAGCACTCATCCGCGCCGGACTCTGGGAAAAAATTGCAAGTCTGCCGCAGAAAGAAGAAACCTATCTTGGCAAGGATATGGCGGACGACGGCATTACGCTTTCCGGCGGTGAAATGCAAAAACTGATGATGGCGCGGGCACTCTATAAAAATTGCCATCTGCTCCTGCTCGATGAGCCGACGGCTGCGCTCGATGCAATCTCGGAAAATAAAATGTACGAAACCTACAGCACACTGCTGAAAAATAAGACTGCGCTTTTCATCTCGCACCGTCTTGCATCGACACGCTTCTGCGATACGATCCTGTTTCTCGAAAACGGAAAGATCAAAGAATGCGGAACCCACGATGAGCTGATTGCCCTTGGCGGATCGTATGCGCATATGTTTGAGGTGCAGAGCCAGTATTATCAGGAAACGGAGGAAGATATCTGATGAAAATGAAAGAACGGTTTCATGCCATCTGCCGCTTTTTAACTATGGTGAGCCAGGGCAATCACCGCGTGCTGTTCTGGCTTCTCGGAAGCGCTTTTGCAGCTGCAACGCTGCCGTATCTCTCCTTGTTTTTCTCGGCGCGAATTTTGAATTTACTGCTTGCAAAGTCGTACCGCGCCTGTCTGTATACTGTTGTCGTCTTTCTGCTTACGCAGTATGGGCTGGGATTGTTTGAAAAAATCTGCCGTCAGTATCTCGACGGCCAAAAAGAACTCTGTCTTGCACGCACGGAACAGAAAATCACCGCAAAGGCGCTGGAGCTGGAGTTTGAGAAATTCGAAAAAACAGAGACGATGGATGCCATCCGGCGCACCAACGTCTCCTCCATGGGATCGGGAAATGTGGGTGACCAGCTCATTGTCATTCATACGCTGATCACTTCCCTGCTCTCGGTTCTCTATGCCCTGTTTTTCCTGCTCCGTCTGTTTCTTCTGTCCGACAGCAGCAGGAATAACTTTTTCACCTCGTCGTTTTCGATGCTTGCACTGCTCCTGCTCTGTGGTGTGCAGCTTGCACTTTCCTCCCGCATCAACCGCAGGAGTACGCAGAAAAAGATAGAGCTGAACCAGGGCAACGACCATTCCAACTCGGTTGCCAATTATCTCGTTAATGTGATGCTTGAAGAACGGCGCGCGGACGATATCCGCATCGGTCATCTCGATCATTTTCTCGACGTACAGTTTGGAAAAGCCATGGAACACTTTCTGCCGATGTACCTCGACTTCGCCCGCTTCTCCGCCATCACAGACGGAAAAAACGCGCTGCTTTCGCTCCTTTCCAATTTCGCTGCGTACCTTGTGATCGGCGCCAGGGCTCTGTACGGCGTTCTCCCCATTGGGGATGTTCTTCTGTATGCCGGTTCCGTGACACGCGCCATGAGTGATCTTCAGACATTTCTCGCAACCGGATCGGAGTTCGACTATATCAATTCCTATCTCTCGACCTATGAGGATTTCATTGCGCAGCCGTCTATGGCCTACGACGGTACACTGCCGATTGAGAAACGCGACGACGGCCAGTACGAATTTGCGTTCCACGATGTCTCATTCTCTTATCCCGGTACGAATATTCCGGTACTCGAACATGTGACACTGTCCTTTGCCGTCGGCGAAAAAACCGCCCTCGTTGGCCGTAACGGAGCCGGAAAGACAACACTCATCAAGCTGCTCTGCCGCCTGTATGAGCCAACTTCAGGTTACATCACCCTGAATGGCATTGACATCCGCAAATATAGCTACAAAGAGTACACGCAGGCATTCTCCGTCGTTTTCCAGGATTTCCACCTGTTTTCCCTCCCGCTCGACGAAAACATCGCCGCCGGAACCGAGATTGATGAAGCTGCTTTGCAATCCTCTCTTGCAAAAGTCGGTCTCACCGACCGTGTACAGCAACTCCCGCAGGGCGTCCGCACCCGCCTTTACAACAACAACGGCTCCGGTGTCGACCTTTCCGGCGGCGAGGCCCAGCGCACCGCCATCGCCCGCGCCCTCTACAAGGATGCCCCGTTCGTCATCCTCGACGAGCCGACCGCAGCCCTCGACCCGATCGCTGAGGCTGAAATCTACGAACAGTTCAGCCAGATGACCGCCGGCAAAACCGCTGTCTACATCTCCCACCGCATGAGCAGCTGCAAATTCTGCGACCGCATCATCGTCCTCGACCACGGCCGCATCGCCGAAGACGGAACCCACGACACCCTCCTCGCAAACCACGGCATCTACGCCAATCTTTACGAAACCCAGGCCCAATACTACACCTGAGTCCTCACCCTCCCGTCCCCCACAACGTAAATGGGAGTCAGAAAAACACAACCCCTGGCAGTTCGTGCTAAGAACTTCCAGGGGTTGTGTTTTTCTGGCTCCCCTCCACTTATTTCAGGAATGCAAACGGCTCCTCATCATGAATAAAATGCATCAGATGATAAGAACACATAATTGCTACATTTTCTTCCTTTAAGATTCTCTTTGCCTCCTCGCGGTCAGCAAGGACAACTTCGATCACTTCGCTCTCTTCGAGGTATTTGCGGCTGATCTCGCCCTCGCACCAGCCGTAAACGGCAGAGCATGCTTCATCGGTCAGGCCGATTGTGGTGAAGAACGGTTTCTCGTAGCAGGGATCTACTTTCAACGGGTGAAACGTAAGACCGGTCTCCTCATGCATCTCGCGCACGGCAGCCTCATGGAACTCCTCGCCCGGTTCCACCAGGCCTGCCGGGAATTCGTAAATGTAGTCATCAATGGAAACGCGGTACTGGCGCACCAGGACAATTTTGTCGCGCTTTTCCCCGTACAGACTGTACATCAGCACGCCGTCCGGCGTATTTTTTCTTGTTTTGATCTTCATCTGCTCGATGGATTTTGCGCGGGAAGCCACATAATAGCGGAAGTGATGGTTTACTTTGTTTGTTCCTTCCACCAGGTAAAGATTTACGAACGGATTTTCCGTCTGTTTTGTGATTTTTTCAACATTCGGCATAAGTAACAACCTCTTTCTTTTCTCTTTTACTGGTCAAAATCAGCCTCAAACACGCCCTCCGGGGTGCGCATCGTCAGCACGCCGAGGTTGAATTCATCATCCATCACCGTGATGTGGTACTCGAAAATCACATCATCATCAAATTTCGATAATACCACATAGGAACCGTTCTCTTTTCCCTCGATCTGGTCGCAGATGTCATCGTAAACATCGCTTCCCGAAATCGGCCGCGGATAGCCGGATTCTTTGATTTTCTTTTCAATCATTTCATATAATTCGTTCATGTTCTGCCCTCGTTTTTCTTTTTATCGGTTATGTTTCATTGTACCACGAAAAGACCCGCGGGGACAATCCATTGCGGCGATTCACCGTGAACTTTTTTATTTTCATACATCTTCTGGTCCGCCTGTTTCATGATGACGGATTCCGAGATTTCCATGTTTTCCCGGACCATTCCGCCGACGGTGCCGTTGATTCTGTTGTACGCCGTCATGATGCCCTCTGCGCCGCTCTCCTCAATACATCTGCGGAACGGCTCGAGATACAGCTCATATTTATTCCGCGGGTCAATCGAAGAGTTCTTCCAGCCGCGGCCGACCTCGGTGTTGTTTCCATAGAAGTGTTTCAGGGTTGATGCACAGCGCAGATATTTTGGATCGTCGCCCTGCATTCCCTCGATGTAAGCGCCGGCCATTTTTCCGGTCAGCACAGGGTCCTCGCCGTAGCACTCCTCGTTTCTTCCCCATCTCGGATCACGCTCGAGGTCAACGGTCGGTGCCCAGCGGCTGCGGGAAGGATGTCGTCACGTCCGGCTTTCCTTTACGATCTCAACCGCCTCTTTCACCAGCTCTTCAATGCGGTCGAATTCGTGTTTTCAATCATCGTATTTTTTACCATCCAGCTTCCGCCGCATGCTGCGATGCGGTCGTATGCCAGGTATTCTCTTACATTCTGCGGGTTGATGCCGCCGGTCGGCATGAATTTCATCATGGTGTACGGTGCTGCGATGGCACGGATGTATTTCAGTCCGCCTGCCGGTTCTGCCGGGAAGAATTTCACCATGGTGAGCCCAAGACCGATCGCCTGCTCCATCTCAGTCGGGGTCACGATGCCCGGGATCACTGGTACTTCGTGTGCCTGACACCATTTTACTACCTCCGGGTTGAGACCCGGGCTGACGATAAATTTTGCTCCGGCTTTTACGGCGCGGTCCGCCTGCTCGGTTGTGAGCACAGTTCCGGCTCCCACCAGCATCTCCGGGAATTTTTCACTCATAATGCGGATGGATTCTTCTGCCGCATCGGTGCGGAAGGTCACCTCGGCGCAGGCAAGTCCGCCCTTGCAGAGAGCTTCGGCAAGCGGCTCTGCTTTTGCTGCATCCTGTAAAACGACAACCGGCACAATGCCGTATGTTCCAAGCTGTTCGAGAATCTGATTCATGATAGCTGTTCCTCCGTTTTGATCTTTATCTGAAATTTATTCTGCATTCTGTTTTTATTTTATTCCCTTGTATCATAACCGGACAAGTTGTTTTTTTCTATTGTGCGGATTGCCGAATACATTGTAAAACTTGCTGTTTTGTGATATGCTGGGAATTGTTGTTATGGTTCAAAAATATCATTTTTTTGCAAGGATGCTTTTATTATGAAAGAAAAACTGCAGACGAAATTTGCCACCCGGCAGTACATGATTTCGGATACGTTTGAGTTATACTATTACAGCACCGACGATGTGCCCGGCGTAAAAGAACATACGCATACGCATTATGAGTTCTATCTCTTTCTCGAAGGGGCGATCTCACTAGAAATCGACGGAGTGCTCTACACACCGACGCCCGGCGATCTTCTTCTGATTCCGCCCGGCGTGCCGCATCATCTGGTGATGCACGACCTGTCTGTGCCGTACCGCCGCTTTGTGTTCTGGGTCAGCGCCGCTTTTGCAGAGCAGCTCCGCGCCCGTTCCGCCGACTACGTTTACCTGATGGAATACGCTGCCGAAAATCAGAAATATCTGTTCCCGCTCGATTCCGTCGAGTTCAACACGATCCAGTACCGCACCATCCGCCTGATCGAAGAAATGCGGTCCGATCATTTTGGAAAAGAGACGCAGATTTTTCTCTACGTCAGCGACCTGCTGATGCAGATCAACCGAACGGTGTATGAGCAGCATCACCCGCTCACCCGGAAAGCACAGCTCTCGCTGTATGAACAGCTCTGTTTCCATATTGATGAGCACCTGTCCGAGGATCTGTCGCTCGAACGGCTGGCGGCGGAACTTTTTGTGAGCAAATATCACATTGCACACGTTTTCAAGGATGAAATCGGCATGTCGATCCACCAGTACATTTCCAAAAAGCGGCTGGCAAGGTGCCGTGAAGCGCTGCTCGGCGATGTACCGGTCACGAAGGTGTATCTGCTGTTCGGATTTCACGACTATTCGAGTTTTTACCGCGCGTTTAAAAAAGAGTACGGGATCTCGCCGAAGGATTTTAAAGAACTGCATACCGTTACCAGCGATTAACACGGTCGTTCCAAATGCACTGTTCACTTTGTACTTTTCAGGAGGATTTTTAATATGTTTCAGATGTGGGGAAAATTAGTGGAAAACAATCATGTTCTTCAGGATCTTACCGTCTGCATCGACGATGAGGATACCAGAACGCACAAGGTCTTCCGTGCGCTCGATGAAATCTGTGATGCCTGGAATCTGGCGAAGCCGATCTGGCTCGATACGAATATTTCGGAGTTTAAACGGAGATCGAAAACGCGGTTCACACAGGATAATTTTATTGAATCGCTGGAGTTTGATTATCTGGAAATTCAGATTACAGAGGAATAATGTTCTCTCGTTTTTGCAGCAATAAAGCAAATGCAAAAGCCGGGCATCCGGCGGAACTTGGGAGTGGCTGTTCTTACAGTCCCCTCTGCGGTTCCGTCGGATGTCCGGCTCTTTTTATGTATTTTGTCCCTGGCTTTGTACCCCTTTTATACCACGCGGTTTTCCATGCCGCCTTCCAGGTACGAAGCAATATTTTTCTGCACCAGTCCGATCAGGCGCGTGCGGGCTTCCTTCGATGCCCAGGCGATGTGCGGCGTGATGTACAGGCGGTCGTCGTCCGCCATTTTCAGCAACGGACTGTCACTGCGGATCGGCTCGCTGGAAAGTACATCGAGCGCTGCTCCGGCGATCAGGCCCTCTCGCAGGGCACAGCAGAGGTCACGCTCATTCACGATCGAGCCGCGGCCGACGTTGATCAGAATTGCGTTCCGCTTCATGTTGGCAAACGTTTCGATATTCATCAGGTTCTCGGTCGCCTCATTTAACGGGGCGTGGATGGAAACCACATCAGAATCCTTCAGCAGACGATAGAGATCGACCCGCTCGTAGTCCGGATCGTCGTGTGCACCGGAGGTGGAGTAATAGATCACACGGCAGCCGAATGCCTGTGCAATCGAAGCCACTTTTCTGCCGATCGCGCCAAGGCCGATGATGCCCCACGTCTTGCCCTCCAGCTCGGTGAACGGTCTGTCCATGCAGGTGAAAAGACTGCTGGCGGCGTAGCTGCCGTTTTTTACGTAATCATCGTAATAACGGAGTTTTTCTGCCAGATAGAAGTACATCGCAAAGGTGTGCTGGGCCACGCTGACGGTGGAATAGCCGGCGACGTTCGTCACGGCGATGTTGTGGCGCTTCACATAATCGAGATCGATGTTGTTGATGCCGGTCGCGGTGACGCAGATCAGTTTCAGGTTCTCCGCGCCGGACAGGGTGCGGCTGCACATGCGCACCTTGTTGCAGATGACGATATCCGCCTCCCGCACACGCTCCGGGCATTCCTCCTCCGTTGTTTTTTCATATACTGTCACTTCTCCAAAACGGGAAAAGCCGGACAGATCCATGTCCTTTCCCAGTGACTCTGCCTCAAGAATTACAAGTCTCATGTTGGTTCCTCCTTTTGCAGATGATGATTCTGCTTTATCCGGGAAAGCAGTGCCGCCTGTCTGTTTTGAAAGACAGCACTGCCTGAAATATTTTTATCTTAGATACCTGCGGACTGCCGATTCGGAAATATGGTCATGTCGATATGCCATGCTCCCCGGCCTGATCCCCTGGTATTTACACGTATTCGCTGATAATTTCCCTCATCAGCTTCTCTTCCTCGGGCGTCAGCATTCCGGCAAACCTGCTCTCGGCCGCGGCGGTCTGGCGGATGCCCTCCCTGACTTTCGAAATCCTCGCTTCTTTTTCCGGGTCTGCGAACAGTTCATTCCGCTCTTTGGCGGACTCGCTTCCCGCAGTCTGCGGTTTTCCTTTCGCCGCTCCGGTTCCTGCCTGTGCCATGGTTTCCGCCTGCACCGGCTGCCATTCGGTCTGCTGTACGGTTTCCAGCACCGCACTCTGTTTCGTCGCTGCAAACTCATTTTCCAGATAGTCTGTCCAGCCGTTCAGCAGAATTTCCTCTTTTCCGCCGAAATCCAGACAGAGCCGGAAAAAGACAAGGCCTCCGGCGAGCGCGATGCCCGTTCCGAGGTAGCGCATCAGCTCCGCCTCTCCATAACGGTATCGGTAGATCGCCCACAGCGAAAGAATCGACAGCGCCAGAACCGTGAGGATCATATTCTGGCTTCCGCGCAGAAGCGTCGGGACTGCCATTCCCGCTGACCTGCCCTGTGCAATCTGGCTGCGCATAAACGCCCCGGCATTCGAAAAGGGATGCGCTTTTCTCTGACACGTTTCCAGCACCGACCTGGTCCATTTCGACTTTGGTTCCTTCAGCCTTCCGAGATCGCGGATGGCCCGGGTGTAGAAACGGTTATTCCAGAACAGGCACCACACACCGGCGATTCCTGCTGCTATCATTGCGTATAAGAACACATTTTGTTTCACACAAAACTCCAGCATTCTTATTCCCCCTGATGATTTTTGAATTTGCCTGTCATGATCATATGCCGGTGCTTCCGTTGCGGTGCATCGGCGGATGCCGCGGCAGAATTTGCGCGCACAGGATTCTTCCGCTGGCATATCGGCAGTGGAGACGTGTTACAGTTCACAGGTACCTGAGAACTGTAACATTCGCAGCCCTCATTGAAAATTTTGCTTCGCAAAAGGAGGGCTGCTCACACCTGAATCACTTTCTTACGCAGCAAAACAGCAAGTGTTTTACTGCTGAGCAATCCGTAGTGAGCATCTTCTTGTTCCGATGTGCCACAGTATAGCACTGCCGGAAAAATTTGGAAACAAAAAACGTTCGTCAAATTCTTTGTGATTCTGTGCTTTTTCGCGTGAATTTTTATTTTCGTTCCTTCAGGGGACTGCTTTCGTGCCGGTTCGCGTGGTTTCGCTGGTTTTCGCCTGCCCGTTTGTCGATTTTTCTTCTTGCTTTTTTAGATTACAGGCGTTTTACCATTTTCCTGCAGCAGGTTGACACAGTGGCGGGCTGCCTCGCTCTCAAAGGTCGGGTAGTCCATTGTTGCGCTGTCGTCTGCTTTGTCGGAGATGGCGCGGAGTACGACGTATGGAATCTTGTTCAGATAAGCGCCCTGCGCAATCGCAGCGCCCTCCATCTCGGCGCAGGAACCGTTGAATTCCTCGATCAGATGGTTTTTCACTTCTTTGCTGGAAATAAACTGGTCACCGCTGACCACGCGTCCGCGGAATACCTGGATTTCCGGATTGACTTTCTTGCAGACTTCCTCTGCCACCTCTGCGAGATGCTCGTCTGCCGGGAAGCTCAAAACGCCCATCTGCGGAATCTCGCCGAGCGGGTATCCGAAGATGCGCACATCCATGTCATGCTGAACAGCATCGGTCGAGATGACGATATCGCCGATGTTGATTTCATTCCGCAGGGAGCCTGCAATTCCGGTGTTGATGACACAGTCCACGCCGTAATCATCCACAAGAATCTGGGTGCAGATACCGGCATTTACTTTGCCGATTCCGCTACGCACAACAACCACTTCTTTTCCGTTCAGGTAACCGTGGTTGAACTCCATGGATGCTTTCGTGCGGATTGTAACATCCGTCATCATTTCCTTTAAGCTTGCAACTTCAACTTCCATTGCACCGATAATTCCAATTAACTTCATGTTTATGATATCCTCCAATAACTTTACATGTACTCCCCGATTCTTTCTGTTCTTGCTTTTATGAAATCATTTTTGTCAGCGGTCAGCCACTAAAGTAAGAACGGAAAACTCCGGGAGTCCATTTTCTTTTCCTTCTGGTTTCTTTGTAATTCCTGTTACAGTATACAATAAATTTTGGATCTGTGGTATCTTTTTTCTTTGCTGTTTTCGTAATCTATGATATAATAGCAGGAACCGAAGAATTATCGTGGCTGAAGTTCACGATAATGTTCTAATTTTTTATTCACAAAGGAGGATCTTATCGATGGAATATACAACAAAAGGTACCTGTTCCAGAAAAATTCTGTTTGAGGTAGAAGACGGTAAAGTACACAACGTACAGTTCGTAGGCGGATGCAACGGAAACACACAGGGTGTTGCAAGACTCGTTGAGGGCATGGACGTAAACGAAGCCATCTCCCGCATGAAAGGCATCGACTGCAACGGACGCGGAACATCATGTCCAGACCAGCTTGCAAAAGCACTGGAACAGGCTATCCAGAAATAACTTTTTTTACGCTTGCTCTTTTTTATTATAATAACTCCCTGGGGAATGCTCACCCCGGGGAGTTTGTAATTTATCCACTTCTGTTTTTTCTTTTCTTATGCAGCACAGCTTCCCTGCCGCCTGCTTTCTTCCAGTTTTTCTTCTATATTAATAGCACAGTCTTTCTTCCAGCCACCGGACTGCTTTATCTGTCCCATTTGTCGCAGAGACTGTTGATCTGATCGGCAAATTTCGAAAGGTCTTTGTTAGCACCACCTTTGTTTCTTGTAATGACGGTGAGCAGCCGCTGACCAGCCGCAACGAGACGATCGAAGACGGCATTTCCGCTGCTTCTCGTGCGCAGTGTTCCAGCGTTTGCCGTTGTTTCCTTCTGGATCGGAATGCCAACGGTTTTTTCGATGAATTCATTTTCTTTCAGGTCAAATACCGTGCCGGAGAACGGAGCCATCGCCGGGTAGCGGAATTCGTCCCACAGTTTTTCTGCAAAAATTTCCGTCACTTTATCTTCGCCGTGCGTTACGAAAACGCGGTCCGGTTTTGCCCGCAGACTGCCCGCCCATTTGAGCAGTCCTTCCTGATCTGCGTGGCCGCTCATGCCCGGGAACTGGATGATGTGCGCGTTCACATGAACCTCTTCCTGGAACAGTTTCACCTCCTTCGCGCCTCCGATCAGCGCCCGTCCCAGTGTACCGACGGCCTGATAGCCGACGAAGAGAACCGTACTCTCCTGCCGCCAGAGGTTGTGTTTCAGGTGATGCTTGATTCGTCCTGCATCGCACATGCCGCTCGCGGATATGATGACCTTCGGGGTTTCGTTGAAGTTGATGGCTTTCGACTCATCGGATGTGATCGAGAGCTTTAAGCCCGGAAACAGAATCGGGTTAATGCCCTGTGCAAGGAGCGCTGCAGCATCGGAATCGTAACACTCTTTCTGGTGATCGCGGAAAATATTGGTTGCCTCAACGGCAAGCGGACTGTCCACGTAAACCGGGAATTCGCCGTGACCGTGAACCAGATGCTCTGCCTTAATTTCACGAATAAAGTACAGCATCTCCTGCGTTCTTCCAACAGCAAACGACGGGATCACGAGGTTGCCGCCGCGGTCGAGCGTTTCCTGAATGATTTTTGCCAGCTCCGGTACATAATCCGGTTTCGGACCGTGGCTCCGGTCACCGTAGGTGGATTCCATAATCACGTAATCAGCGCTCTCCGGGTACTCCGGGTCGTTGATCAGCGGCTGATGGATATTTCCGATATCGCCGGAGAAGAGCAGTTTTTTCGTCACACCGTCCTCTGTCAGCCACAGCTCAATGGATGCGGAGCCGAGCAGATGACCGGCATCGAGGAAACGGATCTGAATGCCGTCCGATAGTGTCACACGCTGATGATACGGAATGCCCTCCAGCAAGCGGATCACGCCGAGGGCGTCCTCCATTGTGTATGGTGTGACGTAATCTTCTTTTCCCGCCCGACGGTTCTTGCGGTTCCGCCACTCGGCCTCGGCGAGCTGAATGTGTGCACTGTCGCGGAGCATGATGTCCGAAAGCGCTACCGTCGCCGGAGTCATATAGATTGGGCCGCGGAAGCCGTGCGCATACAGCAGCGGCAGATTTCCGGTATGGTCGATGTGCGCGTGCGTGATCAATACAAAATCAAGCTGGGATGCCGGGACCGGAATCGGCTTGTTTTCGTAAATATTCGGTCCCTGTTCCATACCGCAGTCCACTAAAAACTTCTTTCCGGCAGCCTCCAGATAATAACAACTGCCCGTCACTTCATGTGTTGCTCCAAGAAATGTAAGACGCATAAGATGCCTCCTGTTCTCCCGTTTTGTTCGGGGACAAAATGTTGTCACTGTGGGTCAAAACACGCGTTATACGTTTGGCCCGTTATCGCGGCCAGCAGTCGTCAAGTTCCCATGCCAGCATGGTCTTTGACGCGTTGTCCGCGAAAATAATCTGAAATTTCTTTTGTGTTTTATGCTTATTCTCTCTTTTTTTGATTATTATAGCATAATATCTGGCAGATTCCAACGGAATTTTAAAGCAGATTGCACAACAATCTTGATATTTTTGTTCAATTATGGGCATCGGCTTGTAGAAGCGTACAGAAAAGAGGCACCGGTATTCCTGCAGTAATACCGATGCCTCACTTATCGGGGCCAGCCGATGTTCCGTATGATCACTCACACGCTGAACATAGTAACACATGATGACTCAGATCTGTGTTGTGGTTGGAAAAAGGAATTTCGACGCGTTGAAAATCCTGAAAGATCTGCGTTTTCGTCTTAATATATTCATTGTTATAAGGTTTCTATAGGGGACTGGCCCCGAAAGGGGATGAAAGGAGCTTGTGAACTGCCGGATTAAAAATCATTCCCGTTCGTTTTCGTCACCTCTCCTGTGCCTATATAAATAACAATACGTTCGCTCGCTTTAAATAATTTTAATACTAATTGATTTTACGTTTGGATTAGCCAATATAGATACCGTTAGTTGAACTTCCACCATTTTCAGTAACACCACTCTTAGTACATGAATGATATCCTCTTAAACGATAGTAGTAACCTTTTTCTACTTTCAATTCCTTACTCATGTATAAAGATGCAGTATTATAATCCACATTTTCCCACTTTTTATAGCTATAAAAGTCTTCTGGTCCACTCGAACGTTCCAGGTAAATATTCAACTTTACGGTATTGCAAGTAACATTACATTCTGTTCCGCCAAATATTCCAATATATCCATTTCCATTATTGGTAATTCTTACAAACCCTTCTAACAAATATTTACTTCTAGCAACGCTTTTATATGTTCCTACTGCTTCATTTTCATTTGTTAATACAGACCCGTCTATCGTATTACCCAAATAATCTAATGCTCCTGCTTGTACATTTACTGTATTAAACGCCATTACAAAAATCATCATGAAACAAAAAACATATTTTTAAGACTAATATACTTTTTCATATACCCCTCTTTCTCTCGTTTTCACCACTCACATTATATATACGTACATACTTTAAAGAAATTACATATTATACTGCATTTCATTTAATATTTTTATTATTTCCTCTTTCTCAATATTCCCACCTATCTGATAATATGCATCTTTGTACTTCCATGCTGCATAATAGCATTCCTCATTATTTTCTAACAAGTTCCCCATCTCAACATCAATTTCTTCGTCTAATGTTTCGACTTTTATCTGTTTTCTATCCTTCCAACTTCCTTGTGATAAGTCTTTTTCATTTGCTGCCAAATGAAAATATACAAAATGATTATTATACTGATATCTAATAATCGCCATTTGTGTTACTTCTGAGACAATCACATTGTCATATTGCATCCCTTTCGGGACATAATAAAACTCCGGAACCGCTATATGTATAGTATCCCGTATTTCCTTTTGGGCTTCATCTAAACTGCCTTCTGTATATTTTCTTTCCTCTCCATTATCTACCCATGTAGTGTCTCCCGTATTCCGAACCCCACTAATCGTCTCCACCAACCGAATCCGATTCGCCTCACTCGTCATACTAGCCCCAAAGATGCACGCCCCCACAACCAACACAACACCAGCCGCCTTTGCCGTCCGTACCCAGTGTTTTGTTGTTTTCGCTCTCTTCGCAATCTTCTTCTGTCTCTCCGCCTGCTTCTCGCGTTCTGCCTTTTTCTCCACGATCTGGCGGCGGATCTCCAGTGTTTTTTCTGTCGGGTTGCCTTCCGCGTCCGCGAGTCCTTCCTTCTGGAGTCGCTGCTGGAAGCGCTCGTACATTGCGTTCAGTTCTTCCTCTGAAAGCGCAGGCGCAGCCTCCTGTTCTGTTGCTGTGTTTCCTTCCTCTGCCTTTACAACTGCCGATTCCCCTTCCACCGTTTTCGAATCCGCAGCCATTTTTTCTTCCATCGTCTGCTCCAGTTTCTTTTTCAGCTGTTCTTCTTTTTCTATCTTTTTCATCTTCTTCCGTTCCTCGGCATTTTCCATGTTGTAACCGCTCTTGACTTTTTTTCTTCTTGAGGGGATAATAAAAGCCAAATGATATTATCAAATTCCAGGGAGGAATTCTCATGAAGCATATTGTTCTGACAGGCGGAGGTACCGCCGGCCATGTTACCCCGAATATTGCCCTGATTCCAAAATTAAAGGAAGCAGGTTATAAAATCTCTTATATCGGTTCCTACGGCGGTATGGAACGCAAGCTGATCGAAGATCTCGGCATTCCGTACTACGGAATTTCATCCGGAAAGCTGCGCCGCTACTTCGATCCGAAAAACTTTTCCGATCCATTCCGCGTCGTAAAAGGCTACTTTGAAGCAAAAAAACTGCTCAAAAAGCTGAAACCAAACGTTGTCTTCTCCAAAGGCGGCTTCGTTTCGGTACCGGTTGTCCTTGCCGCCAAAGCATGTAAAGTCCCGGCGCTCATCCATGAATCAGATATGACACCTGGCCTGGCAAATAAGCTGTGTATTCCGTCCGCTGCAAAGGTCTGCTGTAATTTCCCGGAAACCGTCAAATGTCTCCCGGAAAACAAAGCCGTTCTGACCGGAACGCCAATCCGCCAGGAACTGCTGTCCGGCGATGCGCGGGAAGGCTTGAAGTTCTGCGGATTCAATGCCGCAAAACCGGTTATTCTCGTCATCGGAGGAAGCCTCGGTTCCGTCGCTGTCAATCATGCGGTCCGTTCTATTTTACCAGAACTTCTGAAAGATTTCCAGGTGATTCATCTCTGCGGTAAAGATAAACTGGATGCATCCTTAAATGGTACCGAAGGTTACGTTCAGTTCGAGTACATCAAAGATGAGCTCCCGGATCTCTTCGCCGCAGCAGATCTGATCATCTCCCGCGCCGGCGCAAATGCGATCTGCGAAATCAGTGCTCTGGCAAAACCAAACATTCTGATTCCGCTTTCTGCCAATGCCAGCCGCGGAGACCAGATTTTAAATGCGCGTTCCTTTGAGCGTCAGGGTTACAGTAAAGTTCTGGAAGAAGAATCCGTGAATGCGCAGACCCTTCAGTCCGCAATCCGTGAGGTTTACGAAAATCGTCAGACCTACATCAATGCGATGAAGAAGAGCAGCCACACCGATTCCATCGGCCGCATCCTTTCCCTGATCCAGGAATGCGAACGCAAATAGTAACTACAGAAATCCCCTTTCTCTGGCTTTGTCAGCAAAGTGCTGGCAAAGCCATTTTTTCGTCCGGGTCATTTTCACCCGCAGATTTCCTATGGTGATACCCATTTCGGATGCTACTTCCTTTTCCGAACGCTCATGCACCTTGATTTCACGCGTAATATAATAACCCGATTCATCATGATCTTTCAGTGCATCCATCACTTCCCGAAAAAAATGATTTCTCTCCTGCTTTTCTTCCTCTGCAAGCGTCGGAAGTTCCATCTCTTCCGCCCGAAGATCCTCATCCAGTTCGTTCCAGTCAAAACGTTGTGCTTTTCTTTGATAATCAATTCCCAGATTCTTTGCAGCGACACGGACCCAGCCTTCTACTCTGTCTTCATCCAGCGCATCAATATTCAGGTACAGTTTCACCATCGTTTCCTGTGCGATATCATCCGCATCGGCTTCATTGTGTACCACCTGCATTGCGGCTGAATAGGCTGTCATTACATACTTTTTATATATTTCTGAAAAGTTATTTTTGTCCATTGTTCTCCGCCCCTGTTCGTCTGTCATTGATTCTTTTTCTGGCTGCTGCCAGCCTTTTCTCAGGCCTTCAGCTCTGCCGTCACGCTCTCAATGATCTGCTCTTTTACCGCATCCTCGAGAGTTCCCTGCTTCCATGCAGCAATACCGGCATTGTCACCTTCATATCTTGGAATCAGATGCATATGGAAGTGGAATACCGTCTGTCCTGCTGCCTCACCATTGTTCTGTACCAGATTGAAGCCATCAGAATGAAGCGCTTTCGTCATGGCCGTCGCCATTTTTTGCCGAGAATCATTGCTTTCGCTGCGGTTTCATCCGGAATTTCATAAATGTTTGCAAAATGCTGTTTTGGAAGAATCAGCGCATGTCCTTTCGTTGCCGGTCCCTGATCCAGAATGACACGGAACTCATCGTCCTCATACAATGTCGCGGTTGGAATTTCTCCGTTTGCTAATTTACAAAAAATACAATCCATGATCTTTTTCTCCTTTACTTTTTTTAATTCTTCTGTTGTTCCGAATCCCGTTCTGCACGGTTCCGAACAACTCTATTTTCTCACTATTTGTCGAAAAATGTCAAATAATGCAGAACGCTTTTTGTTGCGCGCTCCCCCTTTTCAATGCTAAACTTTTGCCTAATCAAAAATCATTACCTACGCATCATAAGGAGGATACGGCTATGTCAAAAGAACCAACAACCAATTCACAGGGCTTATCGGAAGAATGTCACGCTATGATTTCCCGGATTTCACATGAGGTTCGAAATCCTGTTGCGGTTATCCACAGCTTTCATCAGCTTCTTCTTTTAGCGCATCCGGAGCTTTCCAACGATCTCTATTTTCAGAAAATCCAGGAAAATATGGCTTTTCTGAACTCCCTGCTCGATGAGCTCTCCTGCTATAATCATTCATATCGGGCGGTACGCGCTTACGTGAATCCTTATCTTCTGCTCCAGAATCTCTGTGCCGATACCGGCGTTCTCCTCGAAAAACAACAGGTTTCCATTGAACTTGTCAAGGAATCTGCCATTCCGCGCTTTGCCCTTGATACCACGCAATTTCGTCAGCTTTTTCTGAACCTGATCCGAAATGCGGCGGAAGCAATGCCTTCCGGCGGAACGATCAAAATCTCTCTCTGTTTCGACGGTGACTTTCTGACCATCCGTGTGCAGGACACTGGCTGCGGAATCCCCGCCGAGGATCTGCCGACTCTCTTTGACCTTTTTGTCACACATAAGAAAAACGGAACCGGCCTTGGACTTGCCATCTGCAAGGAAATTGTAACCGCACACGACGGCACGATTTCCGTTTCTTCCGTTCCCGGGGAAGGAAGCACCTTTACGGTCGTTTTCCCCTTTTCCTGATCCTTGCCATTCCCGGATAGAGAACCGCCATCAGGACTGCACCTGCCAGAAAACCGCCGATGTGTGCGAAGTTGTCCACATTTGAAGACTGGAATCCGACCAGCAGCGAAAGGACAGCCATGACGGCCATCCGCCGGAAGGTGAGATCCTCCAGCCTTCCTTTCCGAAATGCCAGAAGAACAAGCATCGCTCCGACTGCAGAAAAAATCGCTCCCGAAGCGCCGGCGGAAACTGCCGGTGCTTCCCCTGTTTTCATCAGGAACAGTTCATGCAGATACGAGCACAGATTTCCGACAAGTCCGCCACCCAGATAGATGACCAGATAACGGATCTTTCCAACTGCGCGTTCCAGGTAATCCCCAAGGAACAAAAGAAGCAGCATGTTGTTGATCAGATGCTGGATGCCAAAGTGAAGAAACATACTCGTAAACAGGCGATAGTATTCTCCGCTCTCAATCAGCGGCGCATACGCCGCACCGCAGTCCATCATATGTCTGGAGCTCTCTGTCCCTCCGGTCAGTGTGACTGCAAGGAATACCAGAATATTGCATACGACGATGACCAGATTGATGCTGTTTTTTGACCTCTTCCACATACGGTCCACGATATCTTCGTTCGGATCGTAACTGTTTTTCCTTTGTTCTTCCATTACATCATTTCCTTATCTGTGCTATTTTTTTATTATAATTTAATTCACTTGTAAATGCAAGAAATCGTCAAATTTTTTCTTTTTTGATAAACGTTTTTCGACAATTATTGACGCTTCACGACGGCTTTCGACGTTTTATGACATTATTTTTTACATTATTTCTTTTTTAATTTTATGCATAATTTTCTTTTCTATAATATTTTTGTTTCATTCGCATAACTTTTTCTTTGATCATTCTGCCATATTAAAAATAACGCATCCAGCGCTTTCTCCAAATCGAAAAAGTGTAATGCGTCATTTTTCTCTAATTTCTGTTTTTCTCTCCCGCCTTATACCGGTATTTCTTCCCGGCAAATGAGATATCGTCTCCATCCTCCAGCTTCTTTTTGTCTCGCCCATCAATGGAACGCCATTCACCGTTGTTCCGTTCCGCGAATTCAGATCCAGCAGATAATCTCCCTCTTCTGTACTGACCAGCTTTGCGTGAAGGCGGCTTACCGTACGGTATGGCAGAATTACATCTGCCGCCGCTGACAGTTTTCCAATCAATGTGCTTCCGCGTTCAATCGGAATCAGCGGAAGATCAATCGGATCTATCGGAATCAGATATGCCCTTCCCTCATCCTCCGGGCTGGTCAGCAGTTCCGTTTTTCCAAACAGATCCTCTTCATGCCCCTCCAATTCCATCAGGCTGTGCATCTTTCTGTTTTCCTGTTCTTCATTCTTTTCCCATGTTTTCTCTTTTTCGACTGAGGAATCCCTTTTCCACCCCTGCTGTTCTGTATCGCTTTTCGGATTCCATGTTCCATCTTTCTGTTTTAAGCCCTTCCGATTCTGATATTCCGAAAATACATCTCCTGTTGCTCCTTGTTTCCGGATTCCTGCGGCCTTCCCATAGCTTCCTGTTTCTGTTCCCGACTGCCGCTTTTTCCATCGACTGACAAGTTCCAATGCCAGACTTACAATTCCCACAACAGCCGCCGCTCCTCCCAGCACCAGATACCAAACAGTTTCGGCCTGTGTCCACCGCAGTGCCAGCACACCTCCCAGAAATCCGATGCAGATCACTGCTTCCACAATATTTTTCCA
>ENA-OQOA01000089-OQOA01000089.1-human-gut-metagenome-genome-assembly--contig:-NODE-89-length-53702-cov-5.479645_pt1 | contig 53702 bp, 57 predicted proteins | sample MGYA00242633_ERZ504888 | MGnify/ENA primary metagenome ERZ504888 (study PRJEB26092, sample SAMD00036372) | human gut metagenome | host: Homo sapiens | study: EMG produced TPA metagenomics assembly of...
CACGATCCGCACCCTGTCCAGCATTTCCGTGACGACAGCACCCACGAAAACCGCCTACAAGTACGGGGAGAAGTTCAGCAGTGCCGGGAATGGTGATTACCGCCAAATATTCGGACAACGCCACCCGCGTGGTGACCGGCTGGACCTATTCACCCACCGGCGCCCTGGGGAATGTCCAATACCACGATCACGATTACCTACGCAGAGGGCGGCGTGAGTAAGACCTGCACCCAGGCCATTACCGTGAGCAACTACCTTTCCAGTATCGCGGTGACCCACGCACCCACGAAAACCTCCTATTTCACCGGCGAAACGTTCAACAGCGCGGGAATGGTGGTCACCGCTACCATGGCGGACGGCAGTAAAAAGACCGTCACCGGCTACACCTGCAGCCCCACCACCATGGCAGCCAACACCACGGCGGTCACCGTCAGCTATTCCGAGGGAGGCGTGACCAAGACGACCACCACCCCGGTAACGGTCACCAGCATTTCCAACACGCTGGCCTCCAACAGCTGGGCAACGATCCGCGCCGTGTCCGACGCCGGAAAGGGGTCCAATTACTGGAGCGTGGGCGACGCCAAGGGGATCACGATCAACGGCAAGGTGGGCGCCACGACGATCTCCAATCTGGCCATTTCCGTGTTTATCCTGGGTTTCAACCACAACGCAAGCCGCGAGGGAAACAACCGGATCCATTTTCAGATCGGCAAGATCAACGGCACCCTGGTGGGCCTGGTAGACGGCAATTACGGCAGCTCCACCAGCACCACCGGCGCCTTTACCATGAACACGTCATACACGAACAGCGGCGGGTGGAATAACAGCCACATGAGAAAGACCGTGCTGGGCAGCAACAGCGCCAGCGCCACAAGCCCCGCGGCCAACACCCTGCTGGCAGCCCTGCCGGCGGATCTCCGGGCGGTTATGAAGCCGGCCACCAAGTACAGCGACAACACCGGCGGCGGAAGTGACACCGCCAGCTATGTCACCAGCACCACGGATCTGCTGCCGCTGCTTTCGGAGTTTGAATACCACGGGGCCAGGTCCTACGCCAACAGCGCGGAGAAGAATTACCAGGCCCAGTATGACTATTACAAGGCTGGAAACAGCAAGGTGCATTATAAGCACAACGCCACCGGCACGGCGGCCCATGCGTGGTGCCGTTCCGTCTATTCGGGCGACAGCTACAATTTCTGCCTTGTCCGCTCCGACGGCAGCGCCCACTATTACAACGCCAACGATTCCTGGGCGCTGGCCCCCTGCTTTTTTGTCTAATCGCCGCAGCATATCCGGCAAAATCCCGCCCACGGAAGTGGGCGGGAAACCCGGACAGAGAAAGAAAACCCGTGAGGTGAAAGAATGTCAGTTCTGAAAGAAAAGCGGACCGTGAGCAAAGCGGAGTATGTGAACACCGCAAACCAGATTTATGTGGAAACGGTGGGCTTTTTGACGCGGCTTTCCGCCCGTTATTCCCGGCTGATTGCAGAGGGCACCGCGCAGCTGGCCGGTGAGGTCATGGACTACACCGAAAAGGCCAACAAAATATACCCGTCGGACGAACAGCGCAAAGCCCAGCGCAAGGCGCATTTGCTGGAGGCGCTGGCCTCCCTCTCTGCGCTGGACGTGCGCCTGACCCACGCCTATCTGGTTATGTACCAGAACCCGCAGGGCTGCTTTACGGCACCCAGCGGAAAGACGGTCCCACCCAAGGAGGCCATGGACAAGCTGGACCGCATGGCGCAGAGCCTGGGCGAACTGATAGACCGGGAGGACACCCTGCTGCGGAATATCCTGGAGAGCGACAGGAAACGGAATAAGTCATTTTTATGGGTGTATCTTTGAAAACGCGCCGGGAGGCAGGGCGGCTTTTCCCTCTGACGGCGGCCAATGCGTGGTGCCGTTCCGTCAATTCGAGCAACAGCAACAATTTCTGCCTTGTCAACTCCGACGGCAGCGCCAACAATAACAACGCCAACAATTCCTGGGCGCTGGCCCCCTGATTTTGCATAACTGGGTCAAATGCAGTAACGAACGTGAACCGGACCCATGTAAAAGGAAAGATACTTCCCTGGCGAAAGCCTGAAACTGCCCGCTGATGATCCCGCGCGGACGCTGCTTGCATGGCGGGGGTATTGTGCTAACCCCGTTTCATGCGCTGGATCGAAGCAGTTTAGACGCACACCAACACCACAACTGTACGGAGGGCGAATACTTTTCTATGACAAGCGAACAGCGCCGCGAGGCGCGTTACAGACGCCGCCAGACAAGGCGGCAGGCAAAGCGAAAGGCCCGCAGCGACGCACTGGGGCCGATTGAGGAAGTTTTCAGTTACCGGGCCATGTTTTTCTATGGCCGGAAATGCTGCAACGGCGTGAGGTGGAAAGCCAGCACACAGCGGTTTGAAATGCACCTGTTTTCCGGCACCGCCAAGCGCAGGCGCAAGATCCTAAATGGAACGTGGAAGCCGGGCAAAACCGCCCATTTCACCCTGAAAGAACGGGGCAAGGTTCGACCAATAGACGCGCCGCACATTGAGGATCGGCAGGTTTATAAGGTTCTGACCAAAAAGGTGCTGGTGCCGCTGTATGTGCCCAGTATGATCTACGACAACAAAGCCAGCCAGAAAGGCGGCGGCCTGCATTTCCATTACAGACGCCTGGCCAAGCACCTGCGGGACCATTACCGCAAGCATGGCCTGGAGGGTGCCCTGTTCCTGATGGATTTTCACCACTTTTTCCCGGACGCGCCCCACGCGCTGCTGTATGAGCGGCACCGGGGCATGATCCTAAACCCGGACCTGCGGCAGTTGGCCGATCTGGTGGTGGCAGCTGTGCCGGGCGGCGTGGGTATGCCGCTGGGCGTGGAGCCAAGCCAGCAGGAAATGGTGGCGCTGCCGTCCTCCCTGGACAACCGGATCAAAGCCCAGCTTTCGATCCATGGCGCTGCCCATTACATGGACGACTATTACACCATTCTGCCGTCGAAGCAGGCGGCGGAGGTGACCGCGGCGGACGTGATCGGCCACGCGGAGGCCATGGGCCTGCAGGTCAACGCTGGAAAGTCAAAAGTGGTTCCGTTCTCCAGACCGTTCCGGTTCTGCAAAGCAAAGTTTCAGGTGACGGACACCGGCGCCGTGAAGATCCACGGCTGCCGGGACGGCATGAAGCGGGCGCGGCGGAAACTGCGGCTTTTCAAGGCGCGTGTGGCCAGCGGTGAAATGACGGTGGAGCAGGTGGCCCAATGGCTGCAAACACCGATTTCCTATTATGAAAACTTCAACGATCACGGCAGGGTGCTGAAACTGCGGCGGCTATTTTATGCGATTTTCAAAACGGAGGTGTAAACCATGTTCAAGATCACAAAAGACGGGGCGACCGTGGCCATGACCGAGGCCCCCAACTACATCAAGCAGGCGGAAAACGGCTGTTTCGTGCTGTGCCCGGAGGCGGAGGCCACGGGGATCGCACACAACGGCACCGTTTACCACCTCCTGGGCCGCGCTGATATGGAGGGCGCGGAAAGCACGGTTATTCTGGAGGAAACCGACGCAGGCGCGGAGATCTCCAAAGCGACGGACGCAACGGGGATCGTGTTCGTCACCATGGCGGAGGCTGGAAGCGTGGACGCAACGACGGCGGCGGAACACGCGGACCTTTTCGCGCCGTGGGCGGTGCCGGTGGCCTATACCGTGGGCCAGATCCGCAGATATACGGACGGGAAGCTGTATAAATGCGTTCAGGCCCATACGTCACAAGCGGACTGGACCCCGGACAAAACCGCAAGCCTTTGGACGCCGGTTTCCGATCCGGCGGAGGAATGGCCGGAATGGTCCCAGCCGGTTGGCGCACATGACGCATACAGCAAGGACGCCAAGGTGTCACACAACGGCAAGCATTGGATCAGTAATGTGGACAGCAACGTGTGGGAACCTGGCGTGTATGGCTGGACAGAGGCGACGGAGGAAACGGGGGTGTAAGCCGTGGGCGCTGCCTACATCGTAAGAAAACGGGCGCGGTTTGAGAGTATCAACGGCCCCGTAAACCTCCCGTATGGAACCCCTGTGGACGCTGTGGACGGTTTTCTGGTACATAAAGGACGCCCACTGTGCGCGGTCACCAGCGAGAGCGCACACCGCTATTTTGCACGAAACGACGACGGAAACGGGAAAGCCCGCGGCGCCCTGATCGGTGCCATAATGGCCAAGCTGGAGCGGAAAGACGCCGGCCATCAAATGCGCTGGGATCTCCTGTGGAGCGACCCGGAGGCGCAGAAATTACGCCACCCGGATCATGCGGATTTCTGGCTGTGGGGCCATGCCTTTTTTGAGGCGGACATGGCAGACCTGGAACACGTCGCCGGGCTGATCGGTGCAAGGAGGTGACGCTGCCATGGATTATATGAAGCTGGTGGCGGACCTCTGCCAAATCATTGACCGCCAGAACGAAATCACAAAGGCCATGGTGGTGCAGCTGGGCCAGCGCGACGCCCTCCGGTATGAGGAGGAAATGGCGGCGGTTCGGCGGGACTACGATACCGCCATGGGGGAGGTGGATCCGTGCAAAAACTAATTGAAACGCTGTCCACCGTGAGCGTAGGCCAGGCGCTGACTGGCGGCGTCACCGTGGTGGCGCTGGTGTCCGTGTTTATCGAAATTACCCCGGTGAAGATCAACCCGGTTTCCAAGTTTCTGGCCTGGCTGGGGCGGAAGATCAACAGCGAAGTGATCGCCAAGGTGGACAGGCTGGAAACCGAGGTGCAGGCCATGAGGAAAGCGGACGGAGAGCAGGAGGCCATAAACTGCCGTTACCGGATCCTACGGTTCGGGGACGAAGTAAAACACGGCACCCGGCACAGTCAGGAACATTTTGAGCAGATCCTGGCCGATATTGACGCCTACGAAATCTATTGCAAGGATCACAAGGATTTCAAGAACAACAAAACCAGAGTGACCACGGAGCGGATCCTGGACGTTTACCGCGTGTGCGTGGAAAAAGACGATTTTCTGTAATGGAGGCAACCCGTGAAAATATTCATTGTGGCCGCGGCGGCGTGGGCTGCCGGTGCCCTCCTGGGTTATTTCGTGGCCCGGCTGGCGTATAAGCACCTGCGGAAGCGTCTGCGGACGCTGCGGCAGGAACGGAAGCCGCCTAAAAAGAAAATGGGCACCATGGACAGGATCCTGGTTCTGGAAGCGGTTTTCCTGGTGGCGTACACGGTGGCCGATCTGGTGGTTTTCTGGCACACCGGATCAGAGCCTGCAACCCTGACCGGCTGCGTGTTCGGCGTGTGCGGCCTGGAAAACGGCGTCATGGGCTGGATTAAGACGAACAAGGACACGGCGGCGGAGGCCGCCAGAACGAGCGGGAGCGGGCCGCAGCCTGCCCCGGAGGAACCGCCCGCGGGCACCGGCGAACCACCGGACGCGGGCCTGTGAGGAGGTATAAACAATATGACCGGAAACGAACTGCGCCAAAAGGTTGCGGACATTATCAACGCATGGAACGGAGCAACCAGAGGAAGCGCCAAGCACCTGGAGATCCTGAACATCTACAACAACCACAAGCCCCTGGCCAGAGGCTACCGCGTACAGGTGGGTGACGCCCATTGTGCCACCACGACCTCCGCGGCGTACATCAAGGCCGGGATCGCGGAGTACACCGGGACGGAGTGCGGCGTGGGAAAGTACGTCGAGATCGCCAAGAAAAAAGGGATCTGGACGGAGAACGACGCATACACCCCCAAGGTGGGCGACGCCTGCGTGTACGACTGGCAGGACGGGGCCAACTACGCCACCACCGACAGCACCGGCGCACCGGATCACATTGGCATTGTCACCAAGGTGGGCGGCGGCACCTTTGTGGTCACAGAGGGAAACATGAACGGCGGCAAGGTGGGCAAGCGCACCGTGAAAGTGAATGGGCGGTATATCCGCGGGTTTATTACCCCGGACTTTGACATGATTGCCCGGAAGCTGGGCGGTACGTCCGGCGGGACGGCGGACAAGCCAGCGAAACCGACGCCCACGGCGGCGGGTACATACACCGTAAAAAGCGGCGATACCCTTTCCCGTATTGCGGCGGCCCACGGCACCACCGTGGCCAAACTGGTGGAGATCAACGGCATTAAAAACCCGAACCTGATCCGCGTGGGCCAGGTCCTCCGCCTGCCCGGCGGAGCCGTCAAGTACACCGTTGTGCCGGGGACACACTTTCCCGTATCGCCGCGAAGTACGGCACCACCGTGGCCAAGCTGGCAGCAGACAACGGGATCAAAAATCCGAACCTGATCCATGTGGGCCAGGTTATCACCATCAACAAATAATTTTGCCGGAGGTGCTGGAATGGTTATTATCAAGGCGCTGGCCTGGGTGCTTTCCCTGGCCGCTGTGGTCACCTGGCTGGTGGCCCTGGTACGCTGGGACGGTTCGATCCCCTGTGATCGGAGCCAATGCGAAAGCTGCCCATTTCCGCGGTGCCACGAAAATGGCCAGGACAGCACCGGGCAGGAATGAGAGGTAAAAATGGAACAGACTATTATCCGCCTGGCCATTGGCCTGGTTCTCCTGGTGGCTGTCAACGTCGTGCTGGGCAGCCTGAACGCCCTTTTTGACGGGACTTTCGACCGTATCAAATGCCGGAACGGTGTCATTAAGGGGATCATTATTGCGGCCTGCTTTGTCGCTTTCTATGTGGCGGGCCGCCTGAACCCCGATATTGTGGCAATCGACATTGACGGCGAAACGGTCAACGTGGCAACAGCCGCCAACCTGGCCATGGTGACGGCCTATGTGCTGTATGCGAAAGACGTTTTTTCCAAGCTGTCCAAGTTGGTTTTGAGCAAAACGAGCGGGACGCCGGAGCAGACCGGCGGAACCACGCCGCCCGCATTGGAGGAACCGGCGGACGCGGCGGAAGCCACCGCAGCAGAATAAAAAGGAACCCCGGCGCCGCCCTGGCGTCGGGGTTCTTCTGCGGGTCACCTGCTGGCAGGCATGGCCCGCATGACTGTTTTTCTGCTGTATTCATCGGTGAGGACTAACACCACACCGCGCCGCCCGTCAGCCAGCGGGACCGTGACCGCCTCCAGCGTAACAGCCGGGGCCGCTTTTGCCGTTTTCTCCATTCTCATTTCCTCCCATTGAAAAGTTTACGGAACAACCGCCGGAGCGGGACAAAAACCGCCACAAACACGGCCAGCAGGATCAAGTATTTCATGGTAAACCCTCCCTATTGACATTTTGATGGATTTCTTTTATATTTGGGGTGCGGAGGTTCGGGCCTCCGCACCCCTGGCCTTTACCAGTTCAGCAGTTTTTGAACCGCCAGAACGATAAGGCCGGAGATTGTGCCTGCCAGAATGTCAGCCGCTAACTGTTTTCTGGCCTGCGCCGTCGGTCTACGCCGACGGCGTTTTTTCTTTGCCATATCAACCACCCCCTTTCTGATTATTATTATATACTTGCGTAAGACAAAAAGCAAGACGGAATACTGCACAAATATACTTGCGTGAGTTTGTATATATTATATACTTGCGCAAGTTGAAATAATCTGATACAATACAGAAAAAGGAGGCGATCCCATGGAAAAGAAAACAGGGACGGCGGCGACCAAGGCAAAGAACAAGTATAACGCCGCGAATTATGAGCGTCTTTACCCGTTTGTGAAGAAAGGGAAAAAAGAGAGATACCAGAAAGCGGCGGAAGCTGCTGGGTTCAGCCTTAACGAGTTCATGGAAAAGGCTATGGACAGCCTGGCGGCGGAGATCCTGGGAGAATAAAAAGCATAAGCCCCCGACGCACACAGCGCCGGGGGCGTTTCGGCGTTTGCCCTCCAGAGTGTTCAATATTTTTCGGTGCTGATTATTAACACGGGTTCGTGGAAACCTATGTGTTAATATCAAGAAAACTGCTGAACATTACCACGCGCCTGGAGGGCTGCCCATGAAAGCGTATGATTTCCACGGGAAAAGAAATATATGCGGTGACCGGATCCGGGAGGCCCGCCTGCGGGCGCGGCTGTCACAGTCTGATCTCTGTCGGCGTCTGCAACTGGCTGGTGTCATTGTGGAGCGGGACGTGATAAGCAGGATCGAAAACGGCGGCAGGTTTGTGGCTGACTTTGAGGTGGTGGTGATCGCGGACGTTCTGGAGGTTTCCGTGGACTGGCTGCTGGGCAAAGAATAGGACGGCGTGGAGTGCTGTATGCACCGCGCCGTCCATATTTTTTTGAAAGTGAGGGCACGGGCATGAAAGGATATAAGCACCTGACGGAGTTTGACCGGAACAAGATCGCCAGAATGAGAAAAGAGGGCGCCACCATGCGCGAGATCGGCGCGGCCCTGCACGTCAGCGCCGCCACCGTCTGCCGCGAGATCAAACGCGGGACATACACCTACATGAACGCGGATTATATCGAAGTGACCGAGTACATACCGGAGCGGTCACAAGCCCGCTACCGGGCCAACATGGCGGCCAAGGGCGGCCCCCTGAAAATTGGAAGTGATCGCCGGTACGCCGAAACCCTGGAGGCGCTGATTGCTGACGACAATTACAGCCCGGAGGCAGCCCTGCATGAGATTGAGAACAACCCGGAAAAGTACGGCAACTTTGAAACGCGGATCTGCCGCCAAACGCTTTATGCCTATATCGACAAGGGCGTTTTTCTCCGCCTAACCAATAAGGCGCTGCCGTTCAAGGGTTCCCGGCGGAAGAAGAAAACCAAGCACGTCCAGCGGGCGAAACAGCAGCCCAAGGGTGAGAGCATAGAAAAGCGCCCGCCGGAGATCGACGGGCGCCAGGAGTTCGGCCACTGGGAAATGGATCTGGTGGTTTCCTGCAAGGGCGGGCATAAGTGCCTCCTGGTGCTGACCGAGCGCGTCACCCGCATGGAGGTGATCCGCCTGATCCGCGATAAATCCGCGGCCAGCGTCGTCCGTGCGCTGGACACCATGGAACGGAAATGGGGCGCCCGCTTCCCGCAGGTATTCCAATCTATTACCATGGACAACGGAAGCGAGTTTGCGGACTATATCGGGATCGAACGGTCCGTATATAAACGCTGTGAGAGCAAGCGCACCCGGACATATTACTGTCACCCATACTGCAGTAGTGAGCGAGGAAGCAACGAAAACAAAACCAGATGATCCGGCGGAAGTTCCCCAAGGGGACAAACTTTGATAAGGTCACCCAAAAAGACGTGGAGGCGGTGGAAAGCTGGCTGAACAGATACCCCCGCCAACTGCTGGGCTGGGCCTCTGCCGGGCAGCTGTTTGAGGGCTATTTGCAGACCGTCTAAAAATATTTTTCGTTTTGTTACACTTTCCTATTGACATTTGCTATGGAAAAATCAGGCGATAAATGCTACCACGATTTGGATGCCCACGCCCACAGCGGCGCCGCAGGCCCAGGTCAGGCCGGTGATGAAGAGGTTCTGCTTCCAGGAGGGATTCACCCGCCACAGCACGGCGAGACCCACGCCCGCGCCGGTGCAGAGACCGGCCACGAGGCTCGAGAAGCGGAGTGCGCCCTCGACGTAGAGCTGGGTCATCAGGACGCTGGCGGCACAGTTGGGGACAAGGCCCACCAGTGCGGCCACCACCGGCTGGAAGAAGCCCATCCGGCCCAGCACCGAGGCGAAGACATCCTCGCCGACGCCCTCGACGATGAGGCCGAACACGAGGCTGAACACGAAGATAAAGACAAAGATCTCGAGGGTGTGGCGGAGCGCGGCCTTCCAGATGGGCTGAGGATGGCCCTCTTCGTCGCTGTGCTCCTCGTGGCAGTCCACCTCGTCGGCGTGGCCGGTGTAGCCGCCGCGCAGGCTGCGGGGCAGGGCCTTGCGGAGGACGAAATCCAGCAGAAAGCCCACGAAGACAGCGTACACGACTTTGATGACCATCAGCAGGATCAGCTTATCCCAGTAGGTGGGCATGGACACCAGCAGGGGGATAGCCTCGTCGCTGGTGGCGAGATAGACGGCCATCAGCGTACCCAGCGTGATGACGCGGGAGGCGTAGAAGTTGGAGGCGATGGCCGAGAAGCCGCACTGCGGCACACAGCCCAGCACCGCGCCCGGCACCGCACCCCAGCGGCCGCCGCCCGCCAGCAGGGCCTCGATGCGCTCACCGTGGCGGGTCTCGACATATTCAATAAAGAGATAGGCTAAAAACAGGAAGGGGAGCATCTTGGCGGTGTCCACCAGAGTTTCGCTCAGTACATCCAGAAAAAGTTCCATTGTTTGATACCTCGTGATATAAAATAAAGTGAAGATAAAGTTTGCTCTCGCGCCTGTGCGCGGGGCAGAGCGCTTTTGCATTAAGGCTATTGTTCTCTTTTGATGTCAAAAGAGAACCAGAAAACCACCAGCGATTTCGACGCGCTGGACCCACGAGAAAGGGGCTGCTCGCCCCTTTCAGACCCCGAAGGGGTTGTCGAAACGGAAAAAAGCTAGCCGCTTCGCTTAACGCTTTTTTCTCGTTTCTCCGATTTGCTGCTTCGCAGCTGGTGTTAGGCCCTCGCAGGGCGTGAAGTTCAGCAGAAAGGTGAAATCTTCGGCGGAGCCGTAAATGGGAGAAGCACAAAAAAATGCGTTTAGCGAAGCGGCTAGCATTTTTGGGCTTCGACTTCATCTTTGGAATCGTTAAGGGCGAGCAGCCCTTAACTCGTTGCGGGGAGAGTGGAGTCCAGAGGTAGGGAGGGGGGATTCGAAACACCCCTCCCTACCTCTGGCCCGCGCGGAGCGCAAAGCCATTTGACCAAAAGAGAAAACCTGCCCCACGCCGCAGGCGCGCAGCCGCCACACCATTTTACGTCTTCACCCAAAATAGACGGAGGGACGAAAAGTGCTTTAGTCGCCTAAATTGCAACCTGATTGCAATTTAGGCGCAGGGAAGAGTATACACGGATTCTGCGTGAAATGCAAGACCAAAATGCAATCTTTTTGCATTTTTCTCAAAAGAATGACTCTTAAAACCTTTTTTGGAAGAAATTCGATTAAACCTATTGACAATATGGGTATGAGAGAATATAATGCAGACAACAAAACTACACGCCTTGTAGGTAAGTAGGAAACTTGGAAAGGAGGGTACTCAAATGACGCTGATCTGGAAAAGTCTTCTGCACGCCAACTTCCGCTGTGGGCGAATGTACAGCGCCCGGGCCGAGAAACAAACTCTGAGCCATAGCTGTACGGTGCCCTCTATGCCGCGAATGTGCGAGCGAATGTGACGCCCGAGACAGACAAAAGGCTCTGAGCTGAGAACGATTTCTTTGCCCGGCAGACGAAAGGTGAAACTCCCCACGCTGCCGGGCATTTTTATGAGTAAAAATAATACTTTAAGTACAGACAGAGAGGAAAAATACTATGTCTGACTATAAATTTGAGACCCTGCAGCTTCACGTTGGCCAGGAGCAGGCCGATCCCGCTACCGATTCCCGTGCTGTGCCTATCTACCAGACCACTTCCTATGTCTTCCGCAACAGCCAGCACGCCGCTGACCGCTTTGGTCTGGCCGATGCCGGCAACATCTATGGCCGTCTCACCAACTCCACCCAGGATGTGTTCGAGAAGCGCATTGCCGCTCTGGAAGGCGGCGTGGCTGCTCTGGCTACTGCTTCCGGTGCAGCTGCCATCACCTACACCATCGAGGCGCTGGCTCAGGCCGGCGACCACATCGTGGCGCAGAAGACCATCTACGGCGGCAGCTACAACCTGCTGGAGCACACTTTGACCCAGTTCGGCGTCACCACCACCTTCGTGGACGCTCACGATCTGGAAGAGGTCGAGAACGCGATCCAGCCCAACACCAAGGCTGTCTACCTCGAGACTCTGGGCAACCCCAACAGTGATATTCCTGATATTGATGCCATCGCAGCCATCGCTCACAAGCATGGCCTGCCGCTGGTCATTGATAACACCTTCGGCACCCCGTACCTGATCCGTCCCATCGAGCACGGCGCTGACATCGTCGTCCACTCCGCTACCAAGTTCATCGGCGGCCACGGCACCACGCTGGGCGGCATCATCGTGGACAGCGGCAAGTTCGACTGGAAGGCCAGCGGCAAGTACGGCAACATCGCCGCCCCCAACCTCAGCTACCACGGCGTGTCCTTCGCTGACGCAGCCGGCCCCGCCGCTTTCGTCACCTACATCCGCGCCATCCTGCTGCGTGATACCGGCGCTACCATCTCTCCGTTCAACGCTTTCCTGCTGCTGCAGGGTACCGAGACCCTGAGCCTGCGCATTGAGCGCCATGTGGAGAACACCAAGAAGGTCGTCGAGTTCCTGGCCAACCATCCCCAGGTCGAGAAGGTCAACCATCCCTCTCTGCCGGATCACCCCGACCACGCCCTGTATGAGAAGTACTTCCCCAACGGCGGCGCTTCCATCTTCACCTTCAACATCAAGGGCGGCCGTGAGGAAGCATTCAAGTTCATCGACAACCTGAAGGTCTTCTCTCTGCTGGCAAACGTGGCCGACGTCAAGAGTCTGGTCATCCATCCGGCTTCCACCACCCACAGCCAGCTGACCGATGAGGAGCTGGCCGAGCAGCAGATCTACCAGAACACCATCCGCCTGTCCATCGGCACCGAGCACATCGACGACATCATCGCCGACCTCGAGGCAGGCTTCGCAGCCGTCCGCGGCGAGTGATCCTCCGGCACTTCCGTCCCCAGGAAGCATAAAAACGCTATTCTCTTCTCCATTCTCCTGAATTGCATAATATAGCAGTTTGCGTTTTTAATGCACAAGCAACATCCGCAAACTGCATATCGCAAATATGCCGGTTTGATAGGCACTATTTTTGAAAATTGCGATAGAAGCAGCCAGCCGCCCTGTTACCTTGCAGGGCGGCTGGCTTGCTGTTTGCGGAATGATCGTCTGGCTCAGTGCTCTGCCGCCTCAAAGACGCTGGTCTGCTCCACGCTGGCGGCCTCCATCAGGCCGTGGTGTCGTCCAGCTCCTGCTGTACCAGCTCATCGCAGAAAACGCCGTCCAGCTCCCTGGCCGTCATGGGCTTGAGGGTGCCGGGGTTCAGCAGGGGAGCGGGCTTGTTTTTCATATCGGCCCGCACATTGTACCATGCGGTGGGCAGCTCCGATTCTTCCAGATAAAAGCGGAAAAAGCGAAGTCGTACGACTGCCTGAAACCTGTGCGAGAGGGATGAACACCAGCCGCCCCCGGGGGCTGTACGCCGCCCCTGCCACGCAGCCGTAGAGAAAAAAGAGCATCACCGCCACTGCCGCCGCCAGAAGCAGCAGCCCCCGGTGGTGGAACGACAAAATGCGATGCCCGGGCCGCTGACGCCGCATACAAGACCCCTCCTTTTGTGGTTTGGGCCATCTTATGCCTGTCAGGGTGCGGCTGTGCGATTGTGCCGGGCCGAAGAGTGTGGTACACTATAGCCATCGAGATTTTTTGTGATACGGAGAAACTTTATGCTGACCATTACACTGCTGGGTACAGCGGCCACCATGCCCCTGCCCGACCGCGCCCTCACGGCGGCGGTGGCCGAATGCGGAGGACACAGCCTCCTGTTCGACTGCGGCGAGGGGACCCAGACTGCCGCCCGTCGGGCCGGAGTCAACCTGATGAAGATGGACGCCGTCTGCCTGACCCATTACCACGGCGACCACATCTTCGGCCTGCCGGGGCTGCTGCAGACGCTGGGCTGTCAGGGCCGCACCCGCCCGCTGGCGCTGTACGGGCCGAAGGGGCTCGGCGAAGTCTGGGCGGCACTGCGGGTGCTGACGGGGCCTCTGCCGTATCCGGTTTATGCTGAGGTGCTGGACGCCCCGGCAGCGCTCTGCGAAAAATTCGGCGGCTGGCCCCAGAGCGCGAAACTCACGCCGGTGCCGACCCGCCACCGTGTCGTCAGTCAGGGCTATCGGCTCGATCTGCCCCGGGCCGGACGGTTCTCACCCGAACAGGCGCGGGCATTGGGCGTACCGGTAAAGCAGTGGAAGACGCTCCAGCACGGCGAGAGCATCACGCTGGACGGTGGACGTGTCATCCGGCCGGAAGCCGTCCTCGGCCCGGCCCGGCAGGGGCTGAGCTTTGTCTTCTCGGGCGACACCGCCCCCTGTCCGGCATTGGAAAAGGCCGCAGCGGGTGCTGACCTTCTGCTCTGCGACTCCACCTATGCTCTGCCGGAGCAGGCCGCGCAGGCCAAACAGTACGGCCACAGCACCTTCGGGCAGAGCGCAGCCCTCGCCGCCAAAGCGGGCGCAAAGCGGCTCTGGCTCGTCCACTATTCGCCCATGATCACCGACCCGGAAGAAGAGCTGGACCAGGCGCAGAGCCTCTTCCCGGCGGCAGAGTGCGGCTATGACGGCAAGAGCATCACCCTGCAATATGAGGAGGCCGAAGAATGAACATCACCATAGAACCCGGCGCCTCCGCCCTGCTGGACGCGCTGCACCGGGCAGGTTTTGCGGCCTACGCCGTGGGCGGCTGTGTCCGGGACAGTCTGCTGGGCCTTGCGCCCCACGACTGGGACCTCTGCACTGCCGCCCGCCCGGAGCAGGTGATGGAGCTGTTCGGAGAAAAGCAGTGCATCCCCACCGGCTTGCAGCATGGCACCGTGACCGTGAAGCGGGACGGCAGGCTCTACGAGATCACCACCTTCCGCACTGAGGGCAGTTATTCCGATGGCCGCCACCCCGACAGCGTGGCCTTTGTACCCGACGTCCGGGAGGACCTGGCCCGGCGGGACTTCACCATCAACGCCATGGCCTACAGCGCCGAAGAGGGCTTGTGCGACCCCTTTGGCGGGCAGGAAGATCTGGCCCGGGGCGTGGTGCGTGCCGTCGGTGAGCCGCTGCGCCGCTTTGAAGAAGACGCTCTGCGCATCCTGCGTCTCTACCGCTTTGCGGCCCGGTTCGGTTTTGTGATCGACGAGGCCACCGAAGCGGCGGCGAAGCAGCTGGCCGCCCACCTCGACTGCGTGTCGGTGGAGCGCATCGAAGAAGAGCTGGACAAGCTTCTGTCTGCCCCGAAGCCGGGGGCGTATCTGGAGCCGGAAGTGCTGGCCTTTGTCCTGCCGGAACTGCCGCTCGACTACCTGTCAGAAGCCCGCGAGATCATAGATGCCCTTCCGGCAGGAGCAGAGGAAGTGACCACCCGTTGGGCGGCGCTGCTTCTGCCGCTGGGGGAGGATGGAACGCGGAAGGCGCTGAAACGCTTGAAATGCTCCAATGCTGTGATAGATGGAGTGGCAACGCTGGTGAAGGAGTGCGGGGCAGGAGTGCGGGGAGCTTTCTCTTCAGACACGGGCCGGGGCATTCCATCCCCCGCCCTATTGCCTTCGGCAACAGGGTCCCACCCTCCGGACGGTCCTCAGAGAAACTCCCCGCCCTCCCGGCAGGCACTGAATTTACAAACCAAACATCTTTTGGGGCGTTTGGAATTGCCTATGCTGGTCAGGTTGACTCGGCTTTGTGCCGCTCTTTACCCGGAACAGAAAGAAGAGTGGAAAGCCTTGCAAACCGAGGCCGAGACGCTGACCGCCCAAAACGCCTGCTGCCGCGTCTCCCAGCTGGCCGTGAATGGCCGCGATCTGATGGCGGCAGGCGTCGCGCCCGGGCCGGGCCTGCGCCGCGCGCTGGAAGCGCTGCTGGAAGAGGTCATCACCGGGCGGCTGCCCAACGAAAAAGCAGAACTTCTGGCCTTTGCGGCCAAATTTTCTGCGTCTTGACAAGAGAAAGAAGCTGCGGTAGTATTATACTACTGTTTTAGTATGTTATAACAGAAGAGGAACAGAATGACAGAAACACAGAACACTTCCCGCCGCCCCGGGGCGCTCATCGCCATGAGCGGCGGTGTGGACAGCTCGGTGGCGGCATGGCTCATGCAGAGGGACGGTTTCGACTGCACCGGCGTCACCATGCGCCTCACCCGCAACGAGGCCGTGAACACCGAGGGCCTGCACACCTGCTGCTCGGAGCGGGACATTGAGGACGCCGCCGAGGTGGCCTATGCGATGGATATTCCCTACGAGGTGCTGGATTTTACGGCAGACTTTCAGGAAAAGATCATCGACAAATTCATCCGGGTCTACGAGGCCGGCGGCACGCCCAATCCCTGCATCGACTGCAACAGATATATGAAGTTCGATCACCTGCTTCGCTGGGCGGAAGAACACGGACTGGATCATGTGGTCACGGGCCATTATGCCCGGGTGGAGCAGGACGAGGCCACGGGCCGCTGGCTGCTCAAAAAGGGTCTGGACGAGAACAAAGACCAGAGCTATGTGCTCTACAACCTCACGCAGGAGCAGCTGGCTCATGTCCGCCTGCCGCTGGGTGGTCTGCACAAGAGCGAAGTGCGCGCCATCGCCGAGCAGCAGCACTTCGTGAACGCCCGCAAGCACGACAGTCAGGACATCTGCTTCGTGCCGGACGGCGACTACGCCCGCTTTATGGAGGATTTCACCGGCAAGCACTACCCGGCGGGCGATTTCCTCGACGTCAGCGGCAGAAAGGTAGGCACCCACAGCGGCGCTGTGCGGTACACCATCGGCCAGCGGAAGGGTCTGGGCCTCGCCATGGGCGCACCGGTCTACGTCTGCGCCAAGGATATGCAGGCCAACACGGTCACGGTCGGCCCGGAGTCGGAGCTGTTCGATACCATCGTCTATGCGAACGAAGTGAACTGGATCGCTATCCCGGAGCTGAAAGGCCCCCTGAGGGTGACGGCCCGCACCCGTTATCATCAGACCGAACAGCCTGCCACCGTCTACCCGGCAGGGCCGGACAGCTTCCGTCTGGAATTTGACCAGCCTCAGCGGGCCCCCACCCCGGGGCAGGCCGTCGTGCTGTATCAGGGCGATGTCGTCCTCGGAGGCGGCACCATTATGAGAGTGGAAAAGTAAGGAGAAAGTATATGCAAGACCAGTATTCCCGCACCCAGCTGCTGCTGGGCGCGGAAGCAATGACCAAACTGCACGATTCCCGCGTAGCCGTGTTCGGCGTGGGCGGCGTGGGCGGCTACACCGTCGAGGCGCTGGCCCGCAGCGGCGTGGGAGCTCTCGACCTGATCGACGACGACAAAGTCTGCCTCACCAACCTGAACCGCCAGATCATCGCCACCCACAAGACGGTGGGCAGGTTCAAGGTGGATGTGGCCGAAGAGCGTGTCCACGACATCGACCCCAACATCAAGGTCACCACCTACAAGACCTTCTTTGGCCCCGAGACGCAGGACAGCTTCGATTTCAGCCAGTTCGACTACGTGGTGGACGCCATCGACACTGTCACCGGTAAAATCGCGCTGGTCATGAAGTGCAAGGAGGCTGGCGTCCCCATCATCTGCTCCATGGGTGCAGGCAACAAGATGGACCCTACCCGCTTCGAGGTCACGGATATTTATAAGACTTCCGTCTGCCCGCTGGCCAAGGTCATGCGCACCGAGTGCCGCAAGCGCCGCATCAAGCACCTGAAAGTCGTTTACTCCAGGGAGCCTGTCATGACTCCCATCGAGGATGACTCCATCAGCTGCAAACACCACTGCATCTGTCCTCCGGGTACCCAGCGCAAGTGTACCATCCGCCGCTCCGTCCCCGGCTCGAACGCCTTTGTCCCGTCGGTCGTGGGCCTCATCATCGGCGGCGAGGTGGTGAAGGACCTCGTGGGCTTTGTCCCCATGAAGGGCTGATATTGTAAAAGCAAAAACCAGTGCATCAAAGATGCACTGGTCTTTTTGTTATTCACGAGATAATCTTCTCTGCGCCAGCCCAAAGCCGACGGCACTTGCCGCAAAGACGGCGTAATAGCTGGCCAGCCGGTAGAACATCAGCAGGCTCATGGACGAAGCATCGGGGAGGAAGCTGCTGTACACCAGCAGGAAGGCCGTCTCCACCGAGCCCATGCCCGCCACGTTGGGCAGGGCGTTGGAGACGAAGAGGGTCAGCGACGTGAGAAGCTGTACCTGCCAGAAGGCCAGTCCGGTATCCAGCCCCATGAACCGCAGCCCCATCCAGGGCAGGCAGAAGAGCAGGAACAGCTTGACGAGATGCACGCCCAGAATGGCGGCACAGCGGGGCTTGTCCGCCAGCAGATGGCGGCTCTCGGTGCTCAGGGTGTCCAGCTGCTCCAGCCAGCTTTCCCGGCGCTCGGCCCAGCGGCCCGTGTCGGGCAGAAAATGCAGCAGCCACCGGGCCAGACGCTGCACCACCGGCAGGGCGCAGAGAGCGATGAGCCCCACGATGACGCCCGCCACGACAGCGTAGGCCCCGGGCAGATACCGCAGCACGCCGTCGGAGTGGGCCGCCATCCAGGGACGGCCCGCCAGAAGCAGCACGGTGGCGTAAAGCAGGACGGCTGTCTTGTGGAAGACGTATTGCAGGGCCATCAGCCCCACGCCGGGGCCGACGTCCAGCCCGCGCCGGTGGAGATACCACGTCTGAAACGGCACCGACCCTGCGCCGAGGCCCACCACATTGCCGAAGGTCCCCATCCATGCATTGTCGATGCCCTGCCGCAGCGGGAAATGGGGCAGACGGCTGCGGACGATGAGCCAGCTGGATACGCCCTCGAGAAGCGGGTAGCTCAGGCCCACGGCCAGTGCCAGAAGTCCCTGCCCGAGGGTGAGCCGGCTCAGCGCCTCGGAGATCTCGGCCCAGTGCTCCCGAAAGATGAACACCACGATGCCGGTCAGCAGGGCCAGAACGCCCAGCGAGAGCAGGGTCTTTCGGCGCGAAGGGGCGGGGGAGGCGGACGAACTCATGCGGGGACTCCTTTCAAATTTCAACAAAAAATGGACTGGGATAAACTCTTAGGAGAGTATATCACAGTCCGGAGATGTGTTTGTGAACAACTGCCAAATTTTTTGCCTCAGTTTCGGCAGAGTGATAAAGAACGGGGAGCTTACTCGCCGGTGAGCTCCTTTACAGCCTGTTGTAAACTGTCGGAAAACGCCTGCTTGGAGTAATGGCTCTCGTAAAGCTCACGGCAGGCGGGACGCATGGCGGCAAGCTTTTCCGGGTGCTCGATGGCCCAGGCCAGCCGCTCGGCCAGCTTTTCGGGGTCGTCGTCCTCGTAGACGAAACCGTCCACGCCCTCGGTGATGAGCCCGGCGGTGCCGGTGTGCTCCGACACGATGGCGGGCTTGCCGAAGATGAGGCCCTCGGTGACGAAAGTAGGCATGGGGTCGTCGCGGGAGGCGCAGACGAGGCAGGTACACTGGGCCATCAGGCTCTTGATCTCGTCGCGGGTGAGCCGCTTGACATAAAAGACGTTGTCGGGGCAGTCAGCGGTCAGGCTCCGCACGGCGTCCATCATCTCAGCCTCTGCGGCCTTGCCCACGAAGAGGAAGGATGCCTTCTTCATGGTCTCAGGCGGCAGCAGCCGGATGGCCTTGCAGAAGATGTCCTGGCCTTTCCGGTTCTCAAAGGAACCCACGGTGGCGAACAGAGGCCGCCCGCCCGCATAGCTCAAATCGTAGTGGGAGAACTTCTCGGCGGCGTAGTCCGGCAGGCCGTAGATGAGGGGCCGGATGTTGAACTCCGGCCGCACCGAGTGCATGGCGTTGGCGGCGTGGCTGCCGACGGAGTAGAGCCGGATGTTTTCGCCCAGCTCTCTGGGGATCTGGTGGGCGATGTGGGGGTAGCCTGCAAAGGCATCGTGGAGCCACCAGAGCACCGGCACCCGCGCACCGCTCAGAGCGCGGACGGCCCGGGCCTCCACGACGGTGTTGGCCAGAACGAGGTCGGCGCAGAGGGCCAGCCCCCAGAGCAGGGGAGACTGGACACAGCCCTTGCGGGTGATGACGGTAGCTCCCGCCTCGAGGAAAAGCGGCATGGAGCCGCCGTCCTCAGGGCCGAGGACGACCACTTCGTAGCCCATGCTGCGCAGCACCGGCACGGCGCTCACCAGCACGATGGGCGCACCGGTCATGTCCAGCAGGTGGCTCATGATAAAGACGCGCTTCCCCTTTACAGACCAGACGTCTTCGGCGCAGATGTCCCGCTCATAGTGGGCCAGCGCCAGCGGGAGACAGACGTGGCTGCGGCGGAGCTTCGCCGCCAGCGTCAGCAGTTCGACGGGATTTTCCGGGTCGCGGGCTTCCGCCTGACAGCGGCGCAGCAACTCCCGGGAGACGAGGGCGCAGCCCGGGCAGGCTGCAAAGCCCTGACTGTGGTAGAGGGCGGTGACGCCTGAGTAGCCGAAGACGGCGTCGCTGGTGACGTAGTCTGCGCCGCTGCGCAGTGCGTCCGCAAAGCAGGAAAGGGCCGTGGGCATCAGGAAAAGGTCTTCCCTGACCAGAAGCACACCGACGGCGCTGCCGAGGGTTTCGGGGCGGAGGCTGTCCGTCAATAAAAATTTGCGGTGGAGCTGGTCCTGCAGGGAAGCTTTCAGGGAGGCGTTCCGCCCCGGCGCATAGACGCCGAGAAAAACTTCCTGGGTGTCGAGATATTCCTGTTTGGCGAGCTGAACCCGCTGCAGAGTGGTATAACGGCTGTACATCCCGATCCTCCTCTCAGCTGCCACGATGGAACAGGCTCACCAGACGGCGCAGGGGCAGCGTGAGTTTCCAGCTGCTGGAAGAGAGGATGTTTTCCAGCGAGTTCTCGTAGGCTTTGCTCCGGGCGCTCAGCTCGGCGTTGGCCTGATGCAGCTCGGAGAGATTCTTCTGCAGGGCCTCGATGGTCTGCTTCTGGTCAGCCGTAGTCTTTTCCAGCTGGTCGAGGTGCTTCTGCTCGCAGACACGGGTCTTCTGGAAATACTGTACGCCCTCGAGAACGGCGGCGAACAATGGGTCGTCAGCCAGCGGCTCCAGCGGGAAGTAGCAGTAGCTCACGCCCAGCTCCATCCCGGCGGGGAAACGGTTCAGACCTTCCAGCATGAAATTCGGGTCGTCGTTGAGGAACAGGATGCCGTCGCCGTGGAGCGGCACACCGTTCACCGGGCGGCAGAGGATGCGGTCGTCCGAGAAGACGAAATCAGTGATGCAGCAGGGCAGTTCGCCGGGGTCGAAACGGAGATTGAACGCGGTCTCCGGCAGCTCGAAGGTCGCTGTCACCATGCCGTTCAGCTCGTCGTATTCGTAGTCCGGGGCTTTAACGGTGTCTTTCTGGGAAAAGCCGAACCCGGCATCATAGTAAAGCAGCGGCTGCACCAGAGCAGGCGAGTCGGTCTGCCTCTCTTTCTGGGGGTGAGCAGCATAGAAGGTCTGCAGCTGCTTTTCCAGCTCAAGGCAGCGCTGGGCCAGCCGCGAAGTGCCTTCGTCTGCAAGTTTGAGCTGTTGTTCAAGGTCCGCAATGCGGCTGCGCAGAGCCGCTTCAGGAGTTTCGTTCATCATTACCGGGGCCTCCTCCGATTTATCGCAAGGCGTACAACCCGCGCTGCAAGCCCATGCATCAAAAGTAACTATAGTCTGCCCTCAAAATGGCGGGATACCAAAGCGCAGGGATTTCAGTGTTTTGCCGCATAGCGGCGGGTCTTGCTCCGCTGCCGGGGCTTGTCCGCAGGCTTGCCGCCCCGAAGCTTCCGGCCAAGCTCTTTGCGGCGCATCAGAAGTTCGGTGACGGCGAAGATGGACACAAGCGAGAACACGAACTGCAGCAGCATCCCCTGCACCGGATGGTCAGCATACTTTGCAGCCATCAGATACCACGGGATGGCCGTCAGCTCCACAGTGTGGATGCAGAAGATGAAGAGCGAGCGCCGGCCCACCCACTCGATGGCATGGGAGATGGGGCCGTCCACTCGGCGCTGCCATTTCAAAAAGAGCCGGATGATGCCGTAGCCCACTGCGCCATCCAGCAGGATGCTCAGCGGCCCCATCGTCCACTCACCCAGCGAAACGCAGTCGGTGCTCTGGGTCAGCAAAACGCCCGCGACGACGCCCAGCGCGGACACGATAAGTCCGGCTTTGGCTCTGCCGGAGAGGGGAGTTTCGAAAAGGCGGCGCTTCTTGGCCAGATAGCCGATGTAAAGGTAGGGCAGCGACACCATGCCCTGTGCGATGCAGAAAGGAGCCTCCCACACCAGCGTGACGCCCCAGCCAAGCAGGGTGACGCCGACGACTGCGGGGGTTATGTACCGCTCGGGGAAGATCTCGAGCAGCACGTCCAGAAGCACCCACGCCAGCATCAGAGCCACTAAGTACCACATGGGTCCGCAGGAGAAAAACTGCTGCCCGAAGTAAGTGGCCGTGTGGGGCAGGCCTAACAGGAAGCCGCCTAAGACCTTAGCCGATTCTGAGATGGCGGCATCCCACGAGCCGAAAGCTGCGTGGTGAAGGAAAGCGTGGAGCACCGTGGTGGCCAGTGCAGTATAAAGGTAAGGCTTGAGCAGGGTCTTGAGCTGCTGCTCGATGCATTTGTGGATGGAGCGCTTGCGGAAGCCGTAGCCGCTGGCAATAAAAAAGGCGGCCATCAGCGCTTCGCGGTAAGCGAACAGCGCGAACGCGAAAGGGGTGACGTCGTTGGTGCCGAGAGGGTAAAGCTCTGCCGTGTGGGCAAAGACAATGGCCAGCATTCCGATGCCTTTCAGCAGGTCGAACATGCCAAGGCTGCTTACAGTGCGGGGCTTGGTGCCTTCCATGAAAAGGGTCCTCCTTGTGCGCCATTCGTCCCGGAGGCCCCGGAAGGCCGTGTTTTAGGCGCGATAAATAAAAATATGAAGCTCGGCGGGGAGCTTTTTTGCCAAATGATATAAACAGTATAATGCTTTTTGGGCTTGCTGTCAATTTGATAAGGACTCGACCTCCGGGTGAAGTTTCGTCCTGACGAAAAAAGTGTATCACAGCTTTTCGCGCATCGCAACAAAAGGAAAGAATTACATCTGCCTGCACAAATCGAATGCAAGCTCAAGTTGCATATTTGTGCAATTAAATCTTGCGTTTGTGCTCTGCTTGCGGTATACTGTTGCCATGAGGAGCCGTGCCAAAGTTTTCCTCGAAATGCCAGAGATTCGGAATGACTCTGGAAAGTGAATGAAAAAAGTGCAGAGCTGAAAATTTGACAAAAAGGAGAAAGACCGATGGCTGAATACATCAAAGTACCCGCAGGCGTATACGACATGGTGACCCGCTGCATGGAGCAGGAGTTCCCCGATCATGTGGCCATCCGCTATGTGGCCGAGGACGGCAAGACTGTCGTGGAGAAGAAATATCGCGAGTATGCGCAGGACATCCGCCGGATGACGGCCTATCTCAAGGCCGAAGTGCCGGACATCAAGGGCCGGCGCATCGTTCTGCTGAGCCGGAACTGCTATGAATTCTGCGTGGCGTCCTTCGGCATCATCCTCGCCGGCGGCGTCCTCGTGACCCTGAACCAGAAAAAGACCTGGGACGAGCTGGAATATGAGCTGGGCCTCGTGGAGCCCGCCCTCATCCTGAACGACGGCATCGACTACGGCTGCCGCGCCGAGCTGGAAGCCGCCTACGGCCCGAAGCTCCGCCCCATGGACTGCTATAAGGATACTGCCCCCGGCGAGCTGACCAACTGCGTGGGCCACGATGATCTGATGATGCTGATGTTCACCTCCGGCACCACCGGCCGCAGCAAGGGCGTCATGCTCTCGGAGCGGAATATGTGCGCGAGCCTGCACACCTATTCGGAGGTGGCAGAGAACTGGATTACCGACCGCCTCCCGGCAGGCCAGAAGCTGCCGCTGAGCCATATGACTCTGCTGCCCCTCTTCCACATGGCCTGCTTCGTCTGCGTCATGTCCTACCCGCCTGCCGGCTGGACCCTGAACCTCTGCGGCGACATCCGCGACTTCTACCGCGACCTGGGCCTGATGCACAGCGATGTCATGGCCTCGGCCCCCATGCTGGTGGAGACCATCTACAACGACATGAAGCGTGGCCGCGTCAGCCGTCTGAACGGCCTGTGGGACCTGTGCTGCTCTTCCGCTGCCCTCGACCCCAAGATGCTGCTGGAGCTGGCCCAGAACGGCTTCGTCGTCAACCAGTGCTACGGAATGACCGAGACCTTCGGCGACGGCATCCTGAACTTTACGCAGGTCGAAAAGCACATGAGTGCCGTGGGCAAGCCCGACGACCACGTTCAGTATAAGCTGGACGAGACCGGCGAGATCTGCATCAAGGGCGACTGCGTGATGCTGGGCTACTACAAAGACCCCGAGGCCACGGCAGAGGTCATCGACGCCGACGGCTGGTTCCACACCGGCGACCTGGCCCGGATGGATGAGGAAGGCTTCTATTACATCACCGGCCGCAAGAAGAACCTTATCATCCTCGCCAGCGGCGAGAACGTCAGCCCCGAAGAGCTGGAAAAGAAGCTGGCCCTCTGCCCGGCCATCACCGAGTGCATCGTGAAGGAGAAGAGCCAGAAAATTTGTGCCGTCATCTACTGCCCTGAGGATAAGCAGGAAGAGGTCAGAGCCTTCGTCACCGAGGCCAACCGCAGCCTGCCGCTGTATAAGCGCATCAGTGCCGTGGAGTTCACCGCTGAGCCCCTGCCCCGCAACGCTCTGGGCAAGCTGCTGCGCAAATAAACAATAAAACAGCGAAAAAGGACACGCCGCGTAGTTGCATTTCTCTGTCGAAACAGGTATTATTACTCTGAGGCAGAAAATGTCAGCTGCCGGCGTTTCGCTGCAAGAAAGAAAAACAGCAAGGAGCGACAAAAATGATAAATACTGTATATGAGCTCATCACGGACGTCATGGCGAAGCAGTACCCCGACCGGGTGGCTTTCCGCTATGTGGCCGCCGATGGCAAGACTGTGGTGGAAAAGACCTACGCTCAGTATGTGCAGGACATCCGCAGGGCCGTTACTTATTTTAAGGAGAATATCCCCGACATCAAGGGCAAGCGTGTCGGCATCATGAGCCGCAACTGCTATGAGTACGGCGTCAACAGCTTCGGCGCGATCCTCGCCGGGGCCGTCGTCGTGACTATCAACCAGAAAAAGACCTGGCCCGAGCTGGAATATGAGCTGGGCCTTGTCGAGCCTTCCCTCATCGTCAACGACGGCATCGACTATGGCTGCCGCCCCGACATCGAGGCCGCCTACGGCGATAAACTCCGCCCGATGGACGCCTTTAAGGACAGCGCGCCTGCAGAGCTTGTTGACTGCGTGGGCCATGATGATTTGATTGTACTGATGTTCACTTCCGGCACCACCGGCCGCAGCAAGGCCGTCATGCTCTCGGAGCGCAACTTTTTTACCACGGTGGAGTGCCAGGTCAAATTCGGCGACGCCATGCTGGACTATAAGCACGAGCATATGCCCGAGGACAAAAACGACGTCCTGAGCAACTTCGCCATCCTGCCCCTGTTCCATCTGGGTACGTTCATCTGCCTCTTCGTTTGGGCCTGCAAGGGCTGGGCGCTGAACCTCTCCGCCGACATCCGCGACTTCTACCGCGACCTCGGCCTGATGCACAGCGATGCCATCGCTGTGGCTCCCATGCTGATGGAGGCCATCTACAAAGACGTCAAGCGGGGCCGCCGCGCCCGCCTGAACGGCATCTGGAACCCCTGCGGCTCCTCTGCCATGTTTGACGGCGCCATGCTGGCCGAGCTGGCACAGCAGGGCATGATGATCACTCAGGTGTACGGCATGACCGAGACCTGCGGCGACGGCATCATCAACTACGAGCAGGACGAAAAGCACATCCGCGCCGTGGGCAGGCCCGACGACCACGCCGAGTACAAGCTGGACGAGACGGGCGAAATCTGCATCCGCGGCGGCTGCGTCATGCTGGGCTATTACAAGGACCCCGAGGCCACCGCAGAAGTCCTCGACGCCGACGGCTGGTTCCACACCGGAGACCTGGCCCGCGTGGACGAGGAAGGCTTCTATTACATCACCGGACGCAAGAAGAATATCATCATCCTCGACAACGGTGAGAACGTCAGCCCCGAAGAACTGGAAAATCTGCTGTCCAAGTGCGAGGCCGTCAAGGAATGCATCGTCAGGGAGAAGGGCAAGAAGATCTGTGCCGTCATCTACTGCAGCGAGGCCGACCAGCAGACCGTCCGCGACTTCATCACCGAGACCAACCGCACCCTGCCGCTCTACAAGCGGATGAGCGCCGTGGAGTTCAGCACCGAGCCTCTGCCCCGCACCGGCACCGGCAAGCTGCTGCGCAAGTAAGAATAAACCGGGCAGGCTGCGGAATACTGGAAAAGAGCCGCAGCCGCCTTTAGTGAAATTACGAAAGGAAGATTCAAGCTATGGAGAGAACCGAGATCGTGTCCCAGATCCTTGCAATTCTGGAAGATGTTGCAGAGATTTCCCCCGAGGATGTCAACGAGAACAGCGTCCTGATGGACGACCTGGACCTGTCGTCCATGGAGATCCTGACCGTCGTCGCCGACCTGGAGGAGACTTTCGGCCTGCGCATCCCCGAAAAGGAGCTGCGCAACTTCGTCACCATCAGCGATTTGGCCGACTATCTGGCCGCACACGCGGGGGAATGAGGAATGGATGCCGAACAGCGCTCTGTTTTTCAGGGTATCGTTTACTATTACCGCGAAAACATGGTCAACTGCCGCTATCAGGTCACGCTGAAAGATGCCGTGGACGGTGCGCTTTTGCAGCAGGCTCTGGATGCGGCCCGGGCAAAGGCTCCCTACTATTTCCAGAAGCCGGTGTGGGATAAAAAGCTGCTCCACCTCGAGCCGTCGGACGCCCCCTGCCCGGTGCGGCAGGGCAGCGCAAAGCCCGAATTTCCGGACGAGAACGGCTTTACGGTTGCCCTGAGCTATGAGGGGAAGGTCGTCTATTTCGACTGGTTCCACTTTCTGGCCGATGGCCGGGGCATGGCACCCTTCATGACCATGGTGCTGCAGTTCTACTGCAACCTGCGGTACGGCACGGCTTTCGAGGGCCGGACCCTTGAGACGGACCCTGCCTACGACATCGAGGACATCCTTGCAAAGTACCCCGAGAGTCAGGTGGCCAACGATATGCAGCGCCCCGTGGTGCAGACCTTTGAAGAGACGCCCACCTGCTGCCGCATCCGGCTGGAAAAGGCGGGGCTTGTGGACGCCGCCCTCCGCTGCGGCGTCAAGCCCTTCAGTACCCTCATGGCCCTGCTCTGTAAGGCGGTGCAGGCGTATCTGGACAAGGACGAGGTGCTCTACAGCTACTCGACAGACGCCCGCGACGCGCTGGGCGCGCCGAACGCCCTCTATAACTGCGTGGCCTCCTTCCAGCGCAAGCTGCCGCTGACGGCAGATGCCCCGCTGGCCGAAGTGGCCGTGGGCGTGGACGCTGACCTGAAAGAGAACCTTTCCGCTGAGCGAAAACTGTTCCGTATCGCGGAGCAGATGGGCTGGGTCTACCGGGTCTACCAGCAGAAAGCCAGCCTCAGCATCAAAAAGCGCATCTTCCAGATGGGCGAGTACATCAGCGGCTTCCCGGCGGACTTCTGGGTGAGCTATCTGGGCGACCCCTTCGCCCCGTCCAGCCCGGAGCTGACTCGGTACATCGAGGACTTCCAGACCTGGGTGCCGGCGGACGGCGCTTCCATCGGTCTGGAATGCACCAGCCTGCATGGCATCATCACCCTCTGCGTCAAGAACAAGGTGCCGCGCCCCGGCTTTGCCGAGACTCTGCGCGCCGCGTTCGAGGCCGAAGGCATCAAGGTGCTGGAAGCCGCAGAGCTGGGCGCAGACAATACATAAGAAATAACCTCTCAGTCTCGCTGCCGCTCGACAGCTCCCCTGGTAGGGGAGCCTCTGGCGAAAAGGCGAAGCTTTACGGAATGCCAAGGCCTCCCCTCGATAGGGGAGGTGGCACGCCGTAGGCGTGACGGAGAGGTTTCTTTTTATCCAAAATGTAATTTTTACATTAAATTTTCATGTGTCATACTTTTACGAAAAAATCGCCTGAAAAGCCGATTTTTCCCTTGCGTCCAACAGTTTGCCGTGGTAGGATAGGTCGAATGCGAACGAAACACACTGGGAAATGGACAAAAGTGAGGAAAATCGTATGGAAAAAATAAGAACAGCGGCTCGGCACTGGCAAGAAAGATGGCGGTGTCTCTGGTTTGCGGTCTGGCGGCAGGCTTTGCCTTTATGATGCTGCGCGAAAAGCTTGTGGCTTCCGGCAACAGCGGCATCTGGCAGACCATCAACGACCTGCTCTTCCAGGACATCACCACAGAGGGCGCGGAACGTGCGCTCGGCCTCTTCTACATCATCGGCCAGCTCTTCATCAAAGCACTGCAGCTGGTCATCATCCCGATGGTCTTCACCTCCATCGCGCTGGCCATCGGCAGCATCGCCGATACCCGCACCATGGGCCGCATCTCGGCCAAGACCCTCTTCTGGTTCCTGCTCTGCTCCTTTATGGCGCTGGCACTGGCCGGATGCGTGGGCTACGCCACCTATTCCATGGGCCTGTTCAACGCCCACATCGAGGGCCTGACGGAAGCCGCCGGCTCCACCGGCTCCAACCCCCTGAACGTGGTGCTCAACGTCATCCCCTCCAACATCGTCACTGCCTTTGGCAGCAACGGCGCAGTGCTCTCCTCGGTGTTCCTGGCCGTGGCCGTGGGCCTGAGCATGAACGTGCTGGGCGAGAGCCGCACGGCTACCCTGCGCCGCCTGCTGGGCGAGGTGAACGACGTGGTGGTGGTCTTCCTGAACTTCGTCGTCACAAACTTCGCGCCCTTTGCAGTCTTCGTGCTGCTGACCCGCACCTTCGCCATCTACGGCATTGATTACCTCAAGCCCGCTCTGGTGTATGTGGTGGTCACGGTGGTCCTGCTCTTCGTCTTCCTGCTGGTGGCCTATCCTCTGGTGGTGGCGCTGGGCGCAAAGCAGAACCCCATCACCTTCATTAAGAAGATCGCCAACGTGGCCGTCTTCGGCTTCTCCACCTCTTCCAGCGCAGCCACTCTCCCCCTGAACATCAGGGTCTGCACCGAGGATTTCGGCGTCGATGAGTCCATCGCCTCCTTCGTCCTGCCTCTGGGCATGACCATCAACATGGACGGCACTGCCATCATGCAGGTGGTGGCCACCGTCTTCATCGCAGGCTGCGCCGGTTACACCGTTACTCCCGCCCAGCTGGTCGTGGTCGCTCTGCTGGCTCTGCTGGCCTCGGTGGGTACGCCTGCCGCCCCCGGCGCAGGAGCCGTCATCCTCTTCACCATCCTGTCCGGCGCGGGCTTCGTGAATGACAGCGCCCTGCTGGCCTACTCCCTCATCCTCGCCATCAACCGCCCCATCGAGATGCTCGTCACCTCCCTGAATGTTGTGGGCGACGCTGTGGCCAGCATCTGCGTGGCCAAGAGCGAGGGTCTGCTGAACGAGGAAAAGTTCAACGCATAATTGACCTGTAACATACAAAAGCGCCTCTCCGTTTTACCGGAGGGGCGCTTTTTGCGCAGCAGAAGTCTTCTTTTTTACAGACGGCCCAAAGCCGCCGCCGGGGTTTTACGCCGATTTTGCGTCCGCATGGTTTCGGGCCGGGAGGCTGCGGCGGTAGAATAAGGCCGTTCCCGATAAATCGAAAAAGAGAGAAGGAGCCATGAGGCTCATGGAAAGAGAGGACTTTCGCATGAAAGAGAATAAAATGTCCCGCCGCAGCTTTTTGAAGGTCGGTGCCTTTGCGTCCGCCGCCGGTATGCTGGCCGCAGCGCCTGCTGCCGCCAACGCTGCTGCCCCCAATGCCGCCAACGCAGCAGAGGAAGAGAACGGACTGCTGGGCGTGTTCGGCGGCAAACCCAAGTATGTTTTCCTCTTCATCGGCGACGGCATGGGTACGGCCCAGATCCAGTCCGCCCGATTCTATAAGGGTACGGTGGAGAACAACGGCGCTGTCGTCGAGGGCGAGCTGAGCTTCACCCAGTTCCCCGAGGTGGGCAGCGTGACCACCTACGACAGCACTTCTTTCTGCCCCGACTCCGCTTCCACTGCCACTTCCATCGCCACCGGCCACAAGACCGAGAGCGGCGTCATCAATATGTGCCCCTGGACCCGCGATGTGCCCTATGAGACCATCGCCGAGAAGCTCCATGCCCAGAAGAACTACAAGGTGGGCGTCGTCTCCTCTGTCAACATCGACCACGCCACCCCCGCTGCCTTCTATGCACATCAGAAGACCCGCAAGAACTACTACGACATCGGCAAGGAGCTGGCCGTCTCCGGCTTCGAGTATTTCGCCGGCGGCGAGTTCCAGAAGGTGAACGGCGACGGCACCGGCCCCAACAACCACGAGATCGCCGCCCAGAACGGCTACAACGTCGTCACCCGTCAGGCAGACGCCGCCGCCCTCAAGGCCGGTGCAGGCAAGACCCTCATCATCGCGGAGGCTCTGGCCGACGGCAAGTCCATGAACTACGCCATGGACGCCGCCGCAGGCGAGTGGCAGCTGACCGACTACGTCAGGAAGGGCATCGAGCTGCTGGACAACAAGAAGGGCTTCTTCCTGATGACCGAGTCCGGCAAGATCGACTGGGCCTGCCACGCCAACGATGCCGCCGCTTCCATCCACGATGTGCTGGAGATGAGCAACGCCGTGCAGGCCGCTGTGGACTTCTACAACGCCCACCCCAACGACACCCTCATCCTCGTCACCGCCGACCACGAGACGGGCGGCATGGCCATCGGCTACAAGACCACCAACTACGACACCTTCCTGACCAACCTCACCCACCAGAAGATGTCTTACGCCAAGTTCGACTCCACCTATGTGAAGGGCTACATCGCCAACAAGACTCCCTTCGAGGCCGCCATGGCCGACGTGAAGGCAAACTTCGGCCTGACCCTGCCCACCGACCCCGATGCTGCCAGTGCAGGCAAGCTGCTGCTGACCGACTACGAGGTGGAGAATCTGCGCAAAGCCTACGAGCGGACGCTGGAAGTCGGCGCTGCCTCCCAGAAGGAGATGAGCCAGCAGGATTATGAGCTCTACGGCACCTACATCCCCTTCAGCATGGCCATCTGCCACACCATTAACCACAAGTCCGGCATGGACCACACCACCTATGCCCACACCGGCGCGATGGTCAACATCTATGCGCTGGGCGTCGGCGCGGAGAAGTTCCGCGGCGTCTTCGACAACACCGAGATCTACCACAAGCTGGCTGAGCTGACCGGCGTGCAGTAAGCCCCTCTCTTCAAACGAAAAAAGCCTGTGCAGACCCTCCCGGGCCGGGCGGCTGCACAGGCTTTCTTGTGTTCACAGGTGGATGGTGCAGCCGCGGCCCAGCATCTGGGCCAGCAGCATGAGGGTCGAGACGCCGAAGCACCCGCCCATCATCAGCAGGCAGAGCACCACCGAGCCGAAGTCGCACCGGCATGCGCCGGGCCGGGCCGAGTAGTAGAGTACCTCGCACCCCAGCAGAATGAGCCCCGCCGCCGGTAGCACCTGCCAGATGACCAGCCACGGCAGGCCGGGCAGGAAGCGGGCCAGCAGGAAGAGTGTGCCTGCCGCGATGAGGCAGACGCCCAGCGTCAGGGTGCCCACCCGACGCAGGGGTTTATTCGTCGTGTTCTGTTCCATCATCCGTCACCTCGTTTTCATTCACCACAGGAGAGGAGAGCAGAGCAGCGTTGTCCGGCTCGTCGGCGTGATACTCGCAGAAATCGGCATCCTCGGGGACATCCTTGGAAGCATCCGGCTTTTTGGCCGGATGGGGGCCTTTCACCAGCCAGACGCCGCAGACGATGAGGACCACACAGACCACCACATCCGGCAGGCTGTCCATGACGAGATAGAGGGCGCGGAAAACGGGGGAGGAGTGGCCCCAGCGGTAGACGAGGTCGCCGAGAGTGTTCATGATGAGGTTCTGGTAGGCGATGAGCGCACCGAAGGCGATGAGCGCCCAGCCCACCAGCTTGTGGCTGTCCAGCAGAGCCCGGGCCAGCTTTTTGTCCCGGGGGTCGAAGTGGACGAGATAGTCGTCCTCCGGTGCGGTGTCCGCGATGATCTGCGCCCGGAGGTTGAAGGTGTCAAAGAAGCTGTACATCCACACCACCACCAGCAGGAGCAGCACCGGGTTGAGCAGGGAACTCACCATCCCGATGAGGCAGGCCGTGAGGATGAGGGAGAGGCCCCGCTTCATGTAGCCCTGATACATCTGGCCTGCGCCGGGGATAAACGCGCAGCAGAAGGTCAAAAATCCGTTTTTCAGCATAACGATCTCCTTGTTTTATGATTTTATGTTTTCTGCCGCGTTCAGCAGGCTTTCCAGCACAGAGGAAACGCGGGTATAGATGTTCTCGCCGGGGCGGGAAGTCACGGGTTTGCCCAGCTTTTCGGGCAGAAGCTTCGGGGGCTGTTTTTCCGGCAGGGTGACCTGGACTGTGGGCAGGAGGGCCTGCAGGTCGCTGCCGTGGTCGGTGACGAAGGTCAGCGCTCCGGTACGCCACATGGTCAGCGCCAGCACGGCGGCGACGCCCGCCACCGCAGCCCGGCCATAGGTGCTCTGCATCAGCCGCACCCCAGATGGTGCTCATCACGGTACGGCGGACATCCCGGGGCGGGTCGGCGAGGGCGTCGGCGGTCAGAAGTGCGGTGTAACGGTCGGTGCATTTGTCGCAGTAGGCGAGATGTTCGGCGGCTTCCAGCCGTCCCAGCTCGTCCAGCTGCCCGGCGGTGAGGGCGTGCAGCCCTTCGTCGCTCAGACAGCCGTCTTCACGGAACAATTCCATCTTAAAAGCCCTCCTTTCCGGCGGCGCTCAGCTGCGCGGCCAGCATCTTTTTTGCCCGGAAGACCTGCGCTTCTACTGTTTTCTGGGGCCTGCCGCAGAGCCGGGCGGCTTCGGCGGCGGTGTGCTGTTCCAGCAGCATGAGGCGGCAGGGCGTCTTGTAGGGTTCCCGCAGAGCGAGGATGCGCTGCGTCAGCTCCTCTTCGCCCAGAGCTTCCAGCACCTGCGCTTCCGGCTCGCTGCCGGGCGGTGCGCCCTCAAGTGCAAGTACATCGTCGCCGGGGGTGTTCACCCGGCGCGCCCAGGCGCTGCGTAAGTAATCCTTGGCTTTGTTGGAGGCGATGCGGGCCAGCCATTGCTTTTCGTATCCGGCAGGACAGCGGTCCATGCTCCGCCATGCAGAGAGAAAAGTTTCCTGCGTCAGATCCTGCGCATAGCCCTCATCTGCCACCAGCTGACGGCAGATGGTGTAGACGAGGGACTGGTACTTCTGTACCAGCCTGTCAAATTCCAGTGCATTCAATGGCTGCTCTCCGCCTCCTTTCTGCCCGGCATTTCGAGCGCTCTGTCTATCTATACGAACCAGCGGGGCCAAAAACTGCAAAATCGTGGGAAAAATTTTGAAAATGTGGTAAAATGGCCTTATCAAACCTCACAAAGGAGAAAACACGATGGCCTCTGCCACAAAACAGGCACTTCTGGCGGCGCTCTCCGCCGCCCAGGGCGAATGCATCTCCGGCCAGCAGCTGGCGCAGCAGCTGGGTGTGAGCCGCGCTGCTGTCCATAAGGCCGCCGCCGCGCTGGCGGCTCAGGGCTATGCGCTGGAAGCCGCCCCCCGGCGGGGCTATCGGCTGGCGGGCGGCGACCCCTTCTGCGCCGAGGCGGTGGGGGAGTACGACGCCCCCCATCTACCTCTACGACAAGCTGGAAAGTTCCAACCGCACGGCCAAGACGCTGGCCCTCGAGGGTGCGCCCCACGGCACGATGGTGCTGACAAGTCAGCAGACGGCGGGCCGGGGCCGGCTGGGGCGGCGGTTCGAGAGCCCGGCGGGGAAAGGCATTTATCTCTCGCTGGTGCTGCGGCCCGGCCTGCCCATGACCGAGGCGCAGGCCGTCACCGTCAGCGCGGCGGTGGCCGTCTGCCGGGCTGTGAAGCGGCTCTGCGGGCTGGACTTGGGCATCAAGTGGGTCAACGACCTCTATTATAACGGCAAGAAGGTCTGCGGCATCCTGACGGAAGCCGGGGCCGACATCGAGAGCGGCCAGCTGGAATGGCTGGTGGTGGGCATCGGCCTGAACCTGACCTCCCGCCCGGAGGACTGGCCCGAGGAGCTGCGGCCCATCGCGGGCAGTCTCTACCCCGGCGGGCCTGCACCGGTGAGCCGGGCAGCACTGGCCGGGGCCATCGCCCGGGAGCTGCTGGGTCTCTGCCCGGCCTTCGACTGTCTGGACGAGTACCGCGCCCGGTGCTTTGTGCCGGGCCACTGGGTCACGGTCTGCACCGGGACGGAGAGCTACGCCGCAAAGGCGGTGGCCATCGACGACGCCGGGCGGCTCATCGTGGCGCGGGAAGGGGGCCGCACCGAGGCGCTCTGCCACGGAGAAGTGAGCATCAGGCCGTCGCCGCTGGCGGTAAAATAATAAACCTCTCCGTCATCGCTGGCGCGATGCCACCTCCCCTACTCGAGGGGAGGCTTTGGCATAGACGGGAGGTTTTTCTTTTCGCCAGAGCGGAGCGAGACTGAGAGGTTAAAACACCCCGAAGCACACCAGCCCCAGCACCGCCGCGATGCCGATGACCTTCGGCACACTGAGCTTGAATTTCTGGAGCAGCACAAAGCAGAGGATGCCGATGGCGATGCCCGGCAGGCTGATGCCGCCTGCTTCGGTGATATAGGTCTGGCGGCAGAGGCCCACCAGAACGCCCAGCACCATGCCGATGCAGACAGGCTTGACGATCTTCATGATGTAGCTCATGACCTTGCTGGTGCGGAACTTCTGGAAGAATGCCGCCGCCAGAAGCGTCAGCGTCAGGGTAGGGCTGAGGACGCCCAGGACCGCGAAGACGCCGCCCAGCATCCCGGCGGTCTTGGTGCCTGCAAAGGTGGCGGCGTTGACGCCCAGAGAGCCGGGGGTCATCTCGGCGATGGCGATGAGGTTCGTCAGATCGGCGTCCGTCATCCAGCCGTGGGAGGACATTTCATCCATGATGAGGGGGATCATGGAGGTGCCGCCAAAGCTGGTGAAGCCGATCTTCGCAAACGCGGCGAAGAGCTGAACGAGGGTCTCAAACATGGCCATGTTCGCTCACCCCCATCCAGACCAGCGCGATGACCACACCGGCCACCACCAGCGTCAGATTGCTGATGGACGTAAAGTAACAGAGCACAAAGGCGACGGCACAGATGATGATGGGCATCGCGCTGGTCAGAGCATCTTTGCCGAGAGAGATGGCCGCGCCGCCGATGATGGGGGCCACGGCGCACTGGACGCCCTTGAGAGCCGACCAGACCCAGTAGTTATCTTTAATGGCGTCGTAGATGGCCGTCACGATGGTAAGGGTGACGACGGCGGGGATGCACAGGCCGATGGCCGCGCAGATGCCGCCCAGCGCCCCGGCCATCTGATAGCCGAAGAGCAGAGTGATGTTCGCCACCATGATGCCAGGCAGGCTCTTGCCCACGGCGATGAGCTCCAGCAGATCGCTCCTGGTCATCCAGCCGCGCTCGTCCACGAACTCCCGCTCCATCTGGGCAATGATGCTCCATCCGCTGCCAAAGGTGAACGCGCCGATCTTGATAAAGTAAAGAAGCATCAGCAGGGCCATTCGTGCGCCGGTGGGGCGCTGCTGTGCGGTTTCGGGTTTTGTTGTCTGCATGGATCCTCCTGAGATACCGGGTTTGCTGTTCTTTTACCTATAAGATACCACAGACGTCCCCAAAAGGCGAATGGAAAAATGGAATGGTTCCCGGTTCCTGTCAGGAATGCTCGTAAGTCATCCAGCTGCCTTTCCATGCGTAGAGGGCCATCAGCACGGCACCCAGCGCCCACGACACCGGGTAGAGGACGAACACGCCCTCGATGCCCGCAAAGAAGGGGAGGGCGAACTGGATCCACACCACACGGAAGAGGCAGAGCGAGATGAGCAGCACCACCATCGGCGGCACGCTGCGGCCGGTGCCGCGCACTGCGCCCGCCATGCCGTGGAGGATGGCCAGCAGGAAGTAGAAGGGGCAGAAGTAGTGCATGGCGCTGCACCCGAAGGCTACCACCGTCTCGTCGGAGGTGAACAGGTGCATGATGGGATTCTGGAACGCCAGCAGCAGCGTGCCGGTGCAGAGGGTGTAGAGCACGCTCATGCCCAGCGTGACCCACATGCCATTCTTCACTCGTTTGAGGTTGCCTGCGCCATAGTTCTGGCCCACGAAGGTCGTCGCCGCCATGCTGAAGCTGGTGACGGGCAGGATGTTGAAGCCGTCGATCTTCATATAGGCCGCAAAGCCTGCCATGGCGGCGGCACCGTAGCTGTTGACGCTGGACTGCACCAGCACGTTCGAGAAAGAGATGACCATGTTCTGGATGCCGGTGGGAAGGCCGATGCGGATGATGCGGGAGGTCATCCGCTGATCGGGCCGGATGGCGGAAAGCTCCACCTTGTAGTCGGCGTCCACCTTCATCAGAAAGCGGAGGCTGAGCACACAGGAGACCAGCTGGCTGATGTCGGTGGCGATGGCCGCACCCGCCACACCCATCTTCAGCCCGGCGATGAGCACCAGGTCGAGGATGATGTTGGTGATGGAAGCGCAGGCGAGGTAGAGGACCGAGCGGCGGGAGTTGCCCGCCGCGTTGAGGATGCCGGCGGCCATGTTGTAGACGACGCTGAACAGCACGCCGCCGAAGTAGAGCTTCATGTAAGTCACGGCGTCGCCGAGGACTTCTTCGGGGGTGTTCATCCAGACCAGCAGACTGCGGCTGACGGCGATGCCGCCCACCGTCAGGATGAGGCCGAGGATGGCCGCGATGGCCAGCGAGGTGTGGACGGCGATGTGCGTTTCCTTTTATCTTTTGCGCCGAGGTACTGGCTCACGACGACGCCTGCGCCGACGGCCACGCCCTGACTGAAACCGATGAGCAGGTAGATGGGTGAGCCGCTGGAACCCACAGCGGCCAGAGCGTTGCTGCCCAGAAAGTTGCCGACGATGATGGAGTCGGCGGTGTTGTAAAGCTGCTGGAGCAGGTTGCCCAGGATGAGCGGCACCGAGAAGAGCAGGATGCTTTTCCAGATGCTGCCCTCGGTCATGAGCAGGGTCTTTTTCTGCTGCGGCTGTGCCGGTGCGGCCATAGTGTTCCCTCCTCCCGAAAATGCAGGAATTTCATAGGTATTTCACAATAAACTTAACAATACATCGTTCTGTGCCGAATGTCAAGCAGAACGAAAAAGAAAGCCCTCAGACTTTCCACATCTTGTTTGCAGATTGTTCAAAACTAACTCAAAGAAACTCCATTTTTATCCGGTACAATAAGGGTGCAGTCGGGAAGACAAGAACGAGATCCCCCATCTCCGGCTTTTGACTTTCCATAAATGCCATGCAGGCAGGATCTATGCGCAGCCCCGCAGCGGGTGCCGCGCCCTTAAAAAAATACTGTCCCCCACCTATGCGAGGCAATAGCCACGGCGGCGGACAGACTACCAACAACCTCCTAGCAGCCGCAAATGTTTAGGAGTTCTCATACACAGGCAGCGCCGCTTTTCTCCTCCTTTCCACGGCGCTGCCTGTTTTTGATTTTGGAGTCAACCTCTCCGTCAGCGCTGACGCGCTGCCACCTCCCCTACCCGAGGGGAGGCTTTGGCATTTCGTAAAGCCTTTCCTCTTCGCCAGAGGCTCCCCTCGATAGGGGAGCTGTCGAGCGAATGCGAGACTGAGAGGTTAAAAACAAAAACCGCCCTTTTCAGGGCGGTTTTTGTTTTCTTCAGCGCATATCGTGCAGGCGCTCTGCCGGGAGGGAGGCTTGCAGCAGGCTCCATGCGGCGTCGAGGCTGTCGTTCAGCAGATAGGCCTGATTCTGCTGGACATAGAGGTAAAATGGCGTTGGGGGTGCGGTAGGCCAGATGCATATCGTGCCACGCATACTTGCGGCTCGCCTCAGGCTTGTCCTGCTCGCCGGCCATCCAGACCAACAGTCCTTCGTCGTCCAGCAGCAGCCGGTAGAAGGGGCGGGGCAGACCCATCTTTTTGATCTGGAGGCTCAGGGAGTGGAAGAACGTCCAGAAATAGACGGCCGGCACGCCCAGCGCCACCACGGCCAGCAGCACCGTGAGCAGGGCTGCGCCGTCTTTCTGGCCCACCTGCGACAGGCAGACGCCGGCAGACACCAGCAAAATGGCCGTGAACACCAGAGGCCGGTGCCACGCCTTGCGGTGGCGCAGCAGGTCAAAGGCGGCAAAATCGTGGAAGGATGCAGCATCCATCTGGACGGAAACGGAGATCGGCTGAGACATAAAAATACCCTCCTTTTTGGTCATAGTACCATATTATTTTCCAACAATCAAGGATGATATTGCGCAGATGCCCTAAAATGTGCTAAAATAGGACGAAAAAGAAAGTTTATGGAGCGTTCGCTCTGACGGCGGACAGGCCGGATAAGGCGGAAGATGCGCGGCAGAATATCACAGAGAGGGAGGATGGGTGCGTGGGGCGCAGGATGACCCTGAAGGGGCAGATCAGTCTTTGCCTGGCGGCGTTTTTTCTGGCGCTGGCGGGGCAGATATTCTTGAGCTTTTACCAGTCCGGCACCGTGCTGCGGGAACTGGACGACCAGATGGGCAACTTCAACGCCATCAGCCGCTTCCAGAACGGCGTGGAGCGGAGCCTTTCGGCCATGGAAGATTACCGCTGGGAGTACGGCGATGCCAAAGCGCTGACAGAGGAACTCCACAGCGCCTTTTCCGTCACCAACGCATGGCTCTGGCGCATCGAGAGCGACCTTGGCACTGTGAGTGAAGAGCAGTATCTGCTCTACAATGCCGTTTCCACTACCTACGACAGCTACACCGCACTGGTGGACCAGCTGGAAGAAGCGGTGGCCGCCGGTCAGGACACGAAAGCCGCCCAGCTCTACTATAATAAAATCGTACCCTGCGGCGGCTATCTGCGCCAGTATACCCAGCAGCTGCTGAACACGGCTATCACCGACGCTCAGGGGACTTACACCACCGTGTCGGCCCTCAGCGACCGGGTGAAATGGGTGCAGACCGTCGTGGTGGCGCTCTGCCTTGCGCTGGGCTGCGTCATGGCCTTCTCGGTGCTGACGCTGCTGACCCCGGTGCAGCAGATGATCGGCGCCTCCCGGGAAGTCACCCGGGGCGAGTTCGACTCGCCCGACCTGCCTGCGCCCCGTCAGCCGGAAATGGCCCAGCTGACCGAAGCCTTCAATCACATGAAGCATTCGATGGCGGAGCAGGTGACCACCCTGCGGGAGAAAAACGAGATGGAGCGGGAGCTCCACCGCCAGAAGACGGAAGCTCTGGAATTACAGAACCGGATGGAGCGCAGCCGTTTGCAGCAGCTGCGCAGCCAGATCGACCCCCATTTCCTTTTCAACACCCTGAACGTCATTTTACAGACCGCCGGACAGGAAAAAGCCTACCGCACGCAGGCCCTCATCACAGCTCTGTCGCACCTGCTGCGCTACAGCCTGATGAGCAACGACGAGCAGGTGCCGCTGGCCCGGGAAGTGCGGATCGTGGATGAGTATTACTCGATTTATCACGTCCGCTTCGGCGACCGGGTGAAGATGGTGTGGCGCATCTCCGACTCCCTCGATTTGACGGAGACGATGGTGCCGTCCTTCATCTTGCAGCCCATCGTGGAGAATGCCTTCAAGCACGGCATCTCGCCCAAGGAAGAGGGCGGCGTGGTGCGCATCCGCATCAACCCGCTGCGGGATAAGGGGCTGCTCTATATCAGTGTCTGCGACAACGGCGTGGGCATCCAGCCCGAACAGCTGGCCCAGCTGAAAGCCGCGCTGGCCCAGCCCGGGGAGCGCTGGGAGCATATCGGCGTCTATAATGTGGCCGCACGGCTGCGGCTTCTGGATAAACGGGGGCGGCTGGTCATCCGCTCTCACCCGGGCCGGGGAACGGCCATCAGGATGTACCTGCCCCTTGTAGAACTTTTGGAGGAGGATTTGGACGATGATACGCCTGTTGATCGCGGATGACGAAAAGCTGGAGCGGGAGGCGCTTGCAGAGCTGGTCCAGCGCCGTTTTGAGCGGGAAGTGGTCCTGGAGGTGGCGGAAAATGGCCGCAAGGCTGCCGACACGGCGGTGCTGTGGGGCGCAGACCTCATCCTGATGGATATTGAGATGCCGGGCATGAGCGGCCTCGACGCTGCCCGCGCCGTGCTGGCCCAGCGGCCTTCCTGCCGGGTCATCTTCGTCACGGCCTACAGCCTGTTCCAGTATGCCCACGAGGCGGTGCATCTGGGGGCCTGCGACTATCTGCTCAAGCCGGTGGACCCCGACGAGCTGGAAGCCTCGGTGCGCCGGGCGATGCGGCAGATCGAGACGGAGCGGAAGCTGGAAGAGCTGGCCGCCGCCCAGCCCCAGCCGGAGCAGACGGAGACCGAAGAAGAGGAGGAAGACGCCCCCGAGGAGAGCGAGAACAGCCAGACGGCCCTTGTCATGGCCCACGTCCGCCGCTACCTCGAGGATAATTATATGTTCGATCTGTCGCTGGACAGCGTGGGCGAGATCCTGCACATCAGCCCGGCCTACCTGTCGGCGCAGTTCAAGAAATACCAGAAGATGAACTTCCTCGACTGCCTCACCGAGCTGCGCATCAACGCGGCAAAGGAATTGCTGGCCGACCCCTTCCGCTCCTCGGCGGAGGTGGCGTCGATGGTGGGCTACGAGGACGCCAGCTACTTCGCCCGGGCGTTCAAGAAACGCACCGGCATGACTCCCACCCAGTACCGCCGTCAGGCCGGCCAGAAGGCAAAGGCCGACCCGGAGGCCGGGCTGTGAGCGGGCGGAAAATTTCCCGCCGCAGTGTGCTGGCGCTGGCCGCCTGTACGGCGCTGGGCGCTGTGGGCTGCAGCAAGACGGAAGAGTACAACGGCCCGGAGCTCATCCTGCGCTACGCCGAGAACCAGCCCGAGGATTATCCCACCACTCAGGCCGCTCTGGCCTTCGCCGACCTCGTAGCCGAGCGGACGGAGGGGAGGGTCAAAGTCGTGGTCTACAGCGGCGGGGAGCTGGGGGCCGAACAGAGCGTCATCGAGCAGATGCAGTATGGCGGCATCGACTTTGCCCGCGTCTCCCTGAGCCAGCTGGCCGAGTATCAGCCGGCCCTGAGCGTATTGCAGCTGCCTTTTCTCTATACCGACGCGCCCCAGATGTGGCGGGTGCTGGACGGTGAGATCGGCGATGAATTCCTCTCCGGCCTCGGCGCGATAGACCTCGTGGGCCTGTCATGGTTCGACGCCGGCGTCCGCAGCTTCTACACCCGCGAAAAGGTAGAGACGCTGGCGGACCTCGCGGGGCTGACGCTCCGGGTGCAGGAGTCGGACATGATGAGCGAGATGATACTGGACCTCGGCGCAAAGCCGGCGCAGGTGGTCTACAGCCGGGTCTATGCAGCCCTGCACAACGCCGAGATAGACGGCGCGGAAAACAACTGGCCCAGCTATGAGGCCATGGGCCACTATGAGGTGGCCCCCTATTTCTTAAAGGATGAGCACACCCGTGTGCCGGAGCTGCAGCTGGCCAGCGAGGCCGCGATGGAAAAGCTGGCAGAGCTGGACGAACGCTTCCCGGACATCATCCGCGCCTGCGGAAAGGAGAGCGCTCTGGCCGAACGCCGCCTCTGGGCGGAGCGGGAGGCCAGCGCCGAGAAGCATATGCGGGAATGGGGCGTGGAGGTGACGACCCTCTCCGCCGCCGAGAAAGCCCGCTTCCGGGCGGCAGTCGAGCCTGTGTACGCGGCTTTTGAGGAGCAGAGCCGCCTCATCCAGCGCATCCGCGAAGCCTGAAAAAGTGCAAGAGATATTACATTGTATTCATCTCGTTGGGCAGTGTGCTGAACAAACTGCACCGCGGCTTGTAAGGAATGCACAAAAGTGTTTCTCACATTTTTTTGAAAAACAGGACATTTTTCATAAGCCCTTGTTCTGACTAAAAAAATTTGCTAAAGTGTGTACAGTAAATGAACGGACGGTGAGCGACCCGTGCAGAGCGCACCGCCCTGAATGAGGAAAATCTAAGGAGGATTTTATCATGAAGAAGATTTCTCGTCGCAGCTTTCTGGCAGCAGCCGGTGTTTCCGCCGCTGCTCTGGCACTGACCGCCTGCGGTGGCTCCGGCAACAGCACTGCTGCCTCTACCGCTTCCTCTGCTGCAGCTTCCACCGCTCCCGCTGGTGATGCCGCAGCTGCTGCTTCCGACCCGAAGGTGACTCTGGTCTACGCCGAGGTCAACCCGCTGGATACCATCGTCGGCCAGACCGGTTCTCACTTCAAGGAGAAGGTCGAGGAGCTGACCGGCGGCTCCGTCGTCGTCGATGTGCAGGCTTCCGGCGTTCTGGGCTCTGAGAACGACGTTCTGGACGCTATCCTCGGCGGCTCCACCTCCATCGACATCAGCCGTATCTCCGCTTTCGCACTGACCAGCTACGGCTGCAACAAGTCCAAGCTGCTGTCCATCCCCTTCACCTTCGAGAACCGCGCACACTTCTGGAACTTCGCCAACAGCGAGCTGGCACCTGAGTTCCTGAACGAGCCCCAGGAGCTGGGTCTGCCCGTTCGTGGTATCTTCTACGGCGAGGAGGGCTTCCGTCACTTCTTCACGGTCAAGCCCGTTTCCGGCATCGCTGATTTCAAGGGCCTGAAGCTGCGCGTGTCCAACGACCCCGTCATGAACGGCATGGTCGAGGGCCTGGGCGCTAACCCCACCGTCGTCTCCTTCGGCGAGCTGTACAGCGCACTGCAGACCGGCGTTGTCGATGGCGCTGAGCAGCCCATCGCAAACTACAAGTCTAACGCCTTCCCCGAGGTCGCTAACAACCTGATCCTCGACGGCCATACTCTGGGCGCTGTGCAGGCTGTCATCACCGACAACGCCTGGAACAAGCTGACCGAGAACCAGCAGGCTGCTATCATGGAGGCTGCTGCGGATACGCAGGCCTTCAACGCTGACCTGTCCGAGACCGCTGAGAACAAGGTCCTCGACGAGCTGAAGTCTTCCGGCTGCAACGTCGTCGATGTCCCCGATAAGACTCCCTGGCAGGAGGCTTGCGCTAAGGTCATCAGCGAGAACACTTCCGATCAGGCTGAGCTGTATCAGCAGCTGCTGGATATGAAGGCCTGATAAAAGCGCCTTTATCCTGAAGTAGTACATAGCCCGGCGGGGGACTACGGGATACGCCCGCAGACCCGCCGGGCTTTTTATAAGAGTATGGAGGAGATCCTATGCCGAAAATCTTTACCACTCTGGATAAGATCAAGCCGGCGTACGACGTCACCTACAAAGTGGTCCTGTTTATCTGCAAGCTGCTGCTGATCGCAGATATTCTCATCACCACCATGTCGGTCATTGGTCGTTACGTCCCGTTCATCCCGGACCCCGCATGGACGGAAGAGGTCGTGCTGACCTGCATGAGCTATATGGCCGTGCTGAGTGCCGCTCTGGCCATCCGCCGCGGCGCACACATCCGCATGACCGCATTTGACGTCTATCTGCCCAAGATCGCCGTCAAGGTGCTGGACATCCTCGCCGATCTGGCGGTCTGCATCCTCGGCCTCATCATGCTGGTTGTGGGCTGGAACTACGCCACCACCCTGGGCGGCCGCGGCTTCTATGTCTCGATGCCCTGGCTGAGCCGTTTCTGGATGTACTTCCCCGTGCCTCTGGCCGGTGTCGCCATGATCATCTTCGAGATCGAGGCGCTGTACAACCACATCAAGAGCTTTTTTGTAAAGGAGGAGAACTAATATGACAGTCCAGACACTGGCAATCGTTGTCCTTCTTGTCAGCTTCTTCGTCATGATCTTCCTGCGTTTCCCCATCGCATACGCCGTTGGCCTGTCCAGCGTGCTCTGCCTGATGGTGCAGGGTCAGGCACTGACCGATGTCTGCCGCCTGATGGTCAAGGGCATCTCGTCCTTCAGCCTGATGGCCGTCCCCTTCTTCATCACCATGGGCGTCCTCATGGGCAGCGGCGGCATCTCCGAAAAGCTGATCGCTCTGGCTGACGCCTGCGTCGGCTGGATGCGCGGCGGCATGGCAATGGTCAATATCGTTGCTTCCTACTTCTTCGGCGGCATTTCCGGTTCTGCTTCCGCAGATACCGCTTCCATCGGCTCCATCATGATCCCCATGATGGTCGATCAGGGCTACGACGCCGACTTCTCCACCGCTGTCACCATCACCTCCTCCTGCGAGGGCCTGCTGGTCCCCCCGAGCCATAACATGGTCATCTACGCCACCACCGCCGGCGGCATCTCCGTGGGCAGCCTCTTCCTGGCTGGCTACCTGCCCGGCGCGCTGCTGGCCATCGTCCTGATGATCGGCTCCTACATCATCTCTGTGAAAGAGAATTACCCCAAGGGCTCTCCCTTCACCATCAAAGGCTTCATCAAGCAGCTGGGCACCTCCATCTGGGCTCTGGCCGCAGTCGTCATCGTCGTGTTCGGCGTTGTCGGCGGTGTGTTCACTGCTACGGAGTCCGCTGCTATCGCAGTTATCTACTCTCTGCTGGTCTCCGTCTTTGTCTACAAGGGCCTTGACTGGAAGGGCGTCTGGCACGCTCTGGACGAGTGCGTCAACACTCTGTCCATCGTCCTCATCCTGATCGCCACCTCTGCAGTGTTCGGTAACTGCCTGACCATGCTGCACGTGCCTGATCTGGCCGCAAACGCCATCACCAGCGTCACCAGCAACCCCTATATCATCGCACTGCTCATCGACCTCATCATCCTGGTTCTGGGCTGCATCATGGATATGGCTCCCATCATCCTGATCGCTACCCCCATCCTGCTGCCCATCGCCACCTCCATTGGCATCGACCCCATCCAGTTCGGTATCATCATGGTCCTGAACTGCGGCATCGGTCTGCTGACTCCCCCTGTCGGCGCGGTTCTGTTCATCGGCTCTGCCGTTGCGAAGCGCCCCATGGAGAAGGTCGTCAAGGCTACTCTCCCGTTCTATCTGTGCATGTTCATCGCTCTGCTGCTGCTGACCTATGTGCCTGACATCAGCCTCGCTATCCCGAAGCTGCTGGGCGGCTACGTCAGCCCCATCACCAACCCGCTTGGCCCGGTGTTCATCCACTGATAAGCTGATCAGCTCATCCTCCTCCGGATGACAGAATAAACGGAAAGCCCCGCCTGCAAAGGCGGGGCTTTCCGGCGTTATAGAAGTGTCTGGAGTGCCGGAGCACTGCATTTCATGAGCTTTTTCAGGGTCAGTTCCTGCTGAGAGATTTGATACAGCAGCCGTGCGGCCAGCTCCTCGGGCGGGGCGGAAAGCCCGGGCCAGAAGGCGTGTGCCGCCCGGGTAAAGGCGTGGACGCCCTCTTCTGTCTCAAGCACCACCAGCTGGGTATGCCCCCGCAGCAGGGTAAACAGTCCGACCTGATACTCCCGGGTGTCCAGCAGAAGCTCCATCTCGTCGGCGGTGAGGAGGAGGATGTCTGCGAAGGGGAGAAACTGCAGCACCGTGTCCCGCAGGGTCTTTTCGCCGGGCCAGAGGGCCGGGCGGAGAGAGGGACAAAGCAGACCGGCACCCCGGCGGTGCGGGCGGTGTCCAGCGCGGCAAGATGGGTGTAGCGGCAGGGGCTGTCCACGAGGCAGGCGCTGGAAAAGGCCAGCATTTCAGCATCTGCGGCCCAGTCAGTGCCCAGCTGTTCGGGTGCATAGAGCAGCTCCGAAGAACGGGTGCGGCAGCCTAGCTGTTCGCCGCCGCCGTCGAACAGCAGCGGTGTGGGGGCGCGGGAGGTGAAGCGGACCCGGCTGATGTCCACACCGGCAGTAGATAAAGCGTCCGCGATGCGGTGTCCGAAAGCATCCTCGCCAAGCTGCGTTAAAAGAGAGGCTCTGCCGCCCTGTGCGGCATAAGCCAGTGCCAGCGAGGCGGCGCTTCCGCCCATGCGGGGAGAAAACGTCTCTGCCGACGCCAGCGGCGCGGGGCTGTTCAATTCCAGCCACGCTTCGCCCAGACAATATAAAGTCTTGCCCGGCATGATGCACCCTCCCTTCTGCCTGTTTTCAAAAACAAACTACAGTATACACCCATCCGGGCGTTTGTGCAAATGGAGAGCTTGACAGCTTCGGTCGGATTGTGATAAACTGACGCAATATGGCAGTATATCTAAAATTTGAATGATAAAAATGTGACATTTGACGAGGAGAACATGAGCCTTACCAAACAGTATTTCAAATACGTCAGCCAGAACATCTTCGGCCTGCTGGGTACGTCCTGCTACATCCTGGCCGACACCTATTTCATCTCGCAGGCGGCAGGCACCAGCGGTGTGGCTCTGCTGAACCTCTGCCTGCCCATCTACAACTTCATCTTCGCCATCGGCTCCATGCTGGGCCTCGGTGCGGCCACCCGCTACGCCATCCTCCGGGCGCAGGGCGACGAGCGGTCAGAGCGCTATTTCTCCAACGCCCTGCTCTGGGCGCTGGTGTTCGCCCTGCCCTTCATGCTGGCGGGCATCTTCTGCCCCGAGGTGCTGCTGCGGTTCATGGGCGGCGACGCGGAGATCGTTGCACTGGGCGTGGGGTACGCCCGGCATCTTCCTGCTGTTCACGCCCTTCTTCATGTGCAACTACATCGTCGCATCCTTTGTCCGCAACGACGGCGACCCCTCGCTGGCCATGGTGGCGACCCTCTGCGGAAGCCTCTTCAACGTGGTGTTCGATTACATCTTCATGTTCCCCATGGGTCTCGGTCTGCCCGGCGCGGCGCTGGCGACGGCGGTCTCGCCGGTGTTGAGCATTGCGATCTGCAGCCGCCACTTCTTCAAAAAGAGCAGCACCGTCCGCCTTGTGCGGCAGCTGCCCTCGCCGAAGCTGCTGGCCCAGAGCTGCCAGCTGGGCGTCTCGGGCTTCGTGGGAGAGATGTCCTCCGGCGTGACCACCACCGTCTTCAACCTGCTGCTCCTGCGTCTGGCGGGCAATGTGGCCGTGGCGGCTTACGGCGTCGTGGCGAACTACGCGCTGGTGGCGACGGCAATCTTCAACGGCGTGGCCCAGGGCGCACAGCCGCTGGTCAGCAGGTGCTACGGCAAAAACGATGCCGCCGGTGCCCGCAAGCTCCTGTTGCTGGGCAGCGGAACAGCGCTTGCGCTGGCGGCGGCACTGTATGCAGTTCTGTTCGGGTTCACCGGGCCGATCGTCGCGGTCTTCAACAGTGAGAACTCGGCCCTCATGGCGCAGTATGCCTTTAGCGGGGTGCGCATCTACTTCCTCGGCTATTTCTTCGCAGGCTTCAATATCGTGGCCGCCGGCTATCTGGGCGCGGTGGACCGCCCCGCAGAGGCTTCTGCGACGTCGCTTTCCCGCGGCGTCGTGGCCATCGTGGCCTGCTCTCTGGTGCTGAGCACCCTCTTCGGGATGAACGGCGTCTGGGCCGCGTTCCCGGCCTCTGAGGCCATCACGGCCTGCCTGACCCTCTTCCTGCTGAAGCGGAAAAAACGAACCGCTTAAATAAACAATTCCTGTTCCAACCGCTGCTGCTCGGGCGAAAGCTCGGGCAGAGCGCTCCGACCGGCCATCGCCCGCCACTGCGTGGGAGATTGGCCGGTCGTTTTTTTGAAGACACGGCAGAGGTAGTTGGCCCCCGAGAAACCGCAGAGGCTGGCGATGACGTCCAGCGTGTACTCCCGGTGGAGCAGCAGACGCATGGCGGCTTCTATGCGGACGCTGGTGAGATACCGCCCCGGCGAGACGCCCAGCGCCGCCGTAAAGGCCCGGACGAGGTGGCTCTTGGAGACACCCAGCCGCTCGCTCAGCTCTTCCACGCCGTAGAGCCCGGCGTAGTTCCTGCGGATGTCCTCGATGGCCGCGGCCACCAGCGGGGGCAGGGCAGGGGCGGCGCTGTCGGCGTCTGAAAGCTCGCACAGCAGCGCGAAGGCCAGCTGACTGCGCACCCGCTCCGAGGCGTCCCGCTCTTCGGCAAGGCGCCCCATCAGCTCTGCCGCCGCCGGGCAGGTCTCGCCCCGGGCGAGGAAGGGCATCTCGGAAAGCCCTGCGAGGAACTGTTCCGCTGCCTGCCCGGTGAGCTGGACGCAGAGCAGATGGCACTCATTTTCCGGCGCGAGGGTCAGCGGCCCCCGGCTCAGCACGAGATGGCCCGCTGCGGCATTCTGGGGCGGCAGCAACAGGGCAGAACCTGCCGGCATCAGTTCGAGATCGGACAGCGAGACGACACATTTTCCGCTGGAAATGAGGCAGACCCAGAGCCCTTCGCCCCGCAGGGTGAGGGACTCTTCCGGCTGGGCATCCTCCACGATGCCGAGGGCGGCAGTCGTGCTGGGAGAGTAAATCAATATCTGACACCTCAAATCAATAAAATGCTATTTTATAACACAAAATAATCTGCTATTATAATAGCAATGAAACGGCTCATCGTCAAGCTGAGCCTTTGAGTGCAACAACATCAATGGAGGAAAAAGCTTTATGGCTTCTATCAGCTGCCAGCATATCTACAAGATCTACCCCGGTGCTACGGCTCCTTCCGTCACCGATTTCAACCTGGAGATCCAGGACAAGGAATTCATCATCTTCGTCGGCCCCTCTGGCTGCGGTAAGTCCACCACCCTGCGCATGATCGCCGGTCTGGAGGAGATCTCCAAGGGCGAGATGTACATCGGTGGCCGCCTCATCAACGACGTTCCCCCGAAGGACCGCGACATCGCCATGGTCTTCCAGAGCTACGCTCTGTACCCCCACATGACCGTCTACAAGAACATCGCTTTCGGTCTGGAACTGCGCAAGACCCCGAAGGACGAGATCGACCGCCGCGTCCACGAGGCTGCTAAGATCCTGGAGATCGAGCACCTGCTGGACCGCAAGCCCAAGGCTCTGTCCGGTGGTCAGCGCCAGCGTGTCGCTCTGGGCCGTGCAATGGTCCGTAACCCGGCAGTCTTCCTGCTGGACGAGCCTCTGTCCAACCTGGACGCTAAGCTGCGTACCTCCATGCGCACTGAGATCATCAAGCTGCACAAGAAGCTGGCTACCACCTTCATCTACGTTACCCACGACCAGACCGAGGCTATGACCATGGGCGACCGTATCGTTGTCATGAAGGACGGCATCATCCAGCAGGTCGATACCCCGCAGAACCTGTACGATATGCCCTGCAACATGTTCGTCGCAGGCTTCATCGGCAGCCCCCAGATGAACTTCCTGGACGGCACCATCGTCAAGAAGGGCGACCAGTACAGCGTCGATCTGGGCGGCGACCTCATCCCCCTGCCCAAGGAGAAGACCGCTGACGGCAAGCTGGATTCCTACGTCGGCAAGAAGGTCAAGATGGGCATCCGTCCCGAGGACATCGACGATGAGCCCGAGTTCATGGCAAAGCACACCGACTGCCAGCTGGATGCTCAGGTCGATGTCTCTGAGATGATGGGTGCTGAGATCTACCTGTACCTGGAGTACAAGGGCAACAAGATGACCGCCCGCGTCGCTCCCACCTCCAAGGCCCGCAACGGAGACACCGTCCGCGTTGCCTTCGATCCCCACAAGGTCCACCTGTTCGACGTCGAGACCGAGCAGACCATCCTGAACTGAATAAGATAGTCTACGATCATTTTTGATCCTCCTATCATAAGAAAAGCCGTCGGGCCGCAAGGCCCGGCGGCTTTTCCTGTGCCGGAAAAAAGACATCATAAAAACCCATGCTGCGGCAAAGCAAAACGCAGCATGGGTACGGAAATGGCTTATGAAGTCAGGGGACGCTTCGATCAGCGGGCCTTGACGTACTTGTGCAGGGTAGCGCGGACAGCGCCGGGGCCTGCGAACAGCTCCTTGGCCATGGACTCGATCTTCTCGCCCAGACCGACGGCGTACAGGTCCACGCCGAAGACATCGGTGCGGCTGTACAGAGCCTTCAGGCAGGAGAAGTCCTGCTCACCAGCTTCCACCTTCAGGGGAGCCACGATGGCCTGCAGCTCAGCCAGCAGCGGGTCAGTGGAGATCTCGAAGGGCTGGCAGTTGTCGTCCAGACCGGTCAGGTAGCGGGCATAGCCTGCCAGCACCAGCGGGATCAGCACGAGGTTGGACTTGTCCAGACCGCGCGCCTCGTAAGCCTTGATGGTCTCGCCGAAGCGGATCGCCAGCTTCTGGGAGGTATCGGTGGCGATCCGCTGGGGAGCGTCGGGCATGAAGGGGTTGGGCAGACGGCGGTTGATGACAGCGCCGATGAACTCGTAGGGGTTCAGAACGCCGGGGTCAACGACGACGGGCATCGCCTCGATGTAGCCGATCTTCTGGATGAAGCTGCGCAGGTCCTCATCGGCCATCTCAGCGGAGATGAGGGTGTAGCCCAGCATGCAGCCGTAGATGGACATGGCAGTGTGCAGGGGGTTGAGGCAGGTGCAGACCTTCATCTTCTCGATCTTATCGACGGTCTCGCGGTCGCAGTAGAGGACACCGCCCAGCTCCAGCGGAGGACGGCCATTGGTGTAGTGGTCCTCGATGCAGAGGTACTGGGTCTCCTCGGCGTTGACGAAGGGAGCGGTGAAAGTGTGCTTCTCGGTGACGATGGTGTAGTTGTCCTCAAAACCGTCGTCGGCCAGCATCTGCTGGACCTTGGCATCCGGGCGGGGAGTGATCTTATCGATCATGCTCCAGGGGAAGGTGATCTTGGTCTCGTCCTTGACGTAGGCCAGGAACTCGGCGGGGACCAGACCCTGCTCGACCCACTTGGAAGCGTAGGCAAAGACTGCGGCCTTGACCTTATCGCCGTTGTGAGAGCAGTTGTCCATGCTCTGGACGGTCAGGGGCAGAGCACCGGCCTTGAAGCGCTCGTAGAGCAGAGCAGTGACCTTGCCCATGGCCAGAACAGGGGTCAGGCCGCGCTCGAGGTCAGCAGGGGCGACGCCGTAGCCCTTCTCGGTGATGGTGAAGGAGATCATCTGCAGGCTGGGTGCCTGGAAGATCTCGACCAGACGTGCCCAGTCAGCGCCGAAGGAGTAGTCAGCCTTCAGGCTCTCGGTGACGGAGGCGATGACCTTCTTCTCGATGTCGCCGGTGGACTTCAGGCAGACCAGCAGGCTCAGGTTGTCGTAGGGCTGATAAGCCTTGTCGATGATCTCGTAGTCGAAGCTCTCGGCCACGATGACGCCGCGGTCATACTTGCCGCTGTTCAGGGCGTCGTTCAGGATGGCAGCCGGGAATGCGCGGAAGATGTTGCCGGCGCCGAAGTGGACCCAGGTGGGTTCTGCGTGGGTCTTGGCCTTGACGGCCTCGACGTCGAACTTGGGCAGCTCGTAGCCCTTTTCTGCCCACTCGGCGGACAGATTGCCGTTCTTAATATCAGTCAGCTTCATGGTATATCAGCCCTTCTTCTTCTCTTCGTCCAGACGGTCCAGCAGGTCCCAGACGCCCAGCATATACTGGATGCCCAGCGCACGGTCATACTTGCCGTAGCCGGGGCGGCAGCTGCCGGGGCCTTCCTCCCACAGCTGACGGCCATGGTCGGGGCGGATGTAGCCCTCGAAGCCGCAGTCATGGTAGGCGCGCAGGATCTCGATGATGCCGGTCTCACCGCAGCAGTCGCGGTGGGCAGCCTCGGAGAAGTCGCCGTTGGGGAAGTGATGGATGTTGCGGATGTGTGCGAATGCGATGCGGTCGCAGTGCTTGCGGACGATCTCAGCCACATTGTTGTTGGGGTTGGCGTTCAGGCTGCCGGAGCAGAGGGTCAGGCAGTTGTACTCGTCGTCCACCATGCTCAGGAAGCGGTCGATGCTCTCAGCATCCACCAGCAGGCGGGGCAGGCCGAAGATGTCCCAAGGGGGGTCGTCCATGTGGATGGCCATCTTGATGTCGCACTCGCGGCAGGTGGGCATCAGGGCTTCGAGGAAGTACTTCAGGTTCTCCCAGAGCTTTTCCTTGGTGACAGGGGCGTAGGCCTTGAACAGCTCGTCCAGCTTTGCCATCCGCTCCGGCTCCCAGCCGGGAAAGGTCATGTTGTACTTCTCAGTGAAGGACATGATGTACTCGGCCATGGACTTGTAGTCGCCCTTGATCTTGTCCTTCTCGTAGAACAGTGCGGTGGAGCCGTCGCCGACGGGGTGGAACAGGTCGGTGCGGGTCCAGTCGAAGATGGGCATGAAGTTGTAGCAGATGACCTTGACACCGAACTTGGACAGGTTGCGGATGCACTGCTTGTAGTTCTCGATGTACTGATCGCGGGTGGGCAGGCCGATCTTGATGTCGTCGTGGACGTTGACAGACTCGACAACGTCCATGTCGAAGCCGTAAGCGTGGATCTGGTCTGCGACCTTCTGGATCTCGTCGATCTCCCAGATCTCGCCGGGCATCTTGTTGTGCAGCGCCCAGACGATGCTGGTCACGCCGGGGATCTGCTTGATGTCGCTGAGGGTGACGGGGTCGTTGCCCTCGCCATACCAGCGCCAACCCATTTTCATAGGCATAGTGGATGTCCTCCGTTCATATTGCTTTGCGTTTATGCGCGGCAGGAGTGCCTCGCTCTCTCACTTATATTCTAATATATCAGTTGCGAATTGGCAATAGTCGATTTGCTGAGTTTTGATGTTTTTTCTTGTATACTTTAGACAAATTGACATGGAAATGACGAAAAAGAGCGCCAGCTCCGGCAAAGCCGGGGCTGGCGCTCCTGTCGCAGAGTCTAAGTTAGCGCTTCACGTTGAAGGCAGCCATGCCGGGGTAGACGGCGCTGCCGCCCAGCTGCTCCTCGATGCGCAGCAGCTGGTTGTACTTTGCCACACGCTCGGTGCGGCTGGGGGCGCCGGTCTTGATCTGGCAGCTGTTCAGAGCCACGGCCAGGTCGGCGATGGTGGTGTCCTCAGTCTCGCCGGAGCGGTGAGAGCTGATGGCGGTATAGCCGGCCTTGTGAGCCATCTTGATGGCTTCCAGAGTCTCAGATACGGAGCCGATCTGGTTCAGCTTGATGAGGATGGCGTTGCCGGCACCCAGCTGGATGCCCTTGGCCAGACGCTCGGTGTTGGTGACGAACAGGTCGTCGCCCACCAGCTGGACCTTGCCGCCCAGCTCGCGGGTCATCTCCTGCCAGCCTTCCCAGTCCTCTTCGTCCAGACCGTCCTCGATGGAGATGATGGGGTACTTCTCCACCAGCTTCTTCCAGTGTGCGATGAGCTCACTGGAGGTGAACTCGGTGCCGGCCTTGGGCAGCTTGTAGAAGCCCTTGCCCTTGGGGCTCTTCCATTCGGAGGAAGCAGCGTCCATGGCCAGCATGAAGTCCCTGCCGGGAAGATAACCGGCCTTCTCGATGGCGGCCAGAATGGTCTCGATGGTCTCCTCGTCGCTGGACAGGTTGGGAGCGAAGCCGCCCTCGTCGCCCACGGAGGTAGCCAGACCCTTTGCCTTCAGGATGGAAGCCAGAGCGTGGAAGACCTCAGCGCACCAGCGCAGGCCCTCCTTAAAGGAAGGTGCGCCCACGGGCATGATCATGAACTCCTGGGTGTCCACGGTGTTGGTGGCGTGTGCGCCGCCGTTCAGGATGTTCATCATGGGGACGGGCAGGCGGTTGCCGTTCACGCCGCCGAGGAAGCGGTAGAGGGGCATGTCCAGCGAAGTGGCAGCAGCGCGGCAGGCAGCGATGGAAACAGCCAGAATGGCGTTTGCGCCCAGCTTGGATTTGTCCTTGGTGCCGTCGGCGTCGATCATGGCCTTGTCGATGGCGTAGATGTCGGAAGCATCCATGCCGATGACAGCATCAGCGATGACGGTGTTGATGTTCTCTACGGCCTTGGTGACGCCCTTGCCCAGATAGCGGCCCTTGTCGCCGTCGCGCAGCTCCAGCGCTTCAACTCGCCGGTGGATGCGCCGGACGGTGCGCAGCCCCGGGCTACCGTGCCGTCGGCGAGGGTGATCTCAGCCTCAAAC